>JAABUK010000234.1_pt1 | contig 128782 bp, 136 predicted proteins | sample 5559141 | NCBI WGS metagenome assembly JAABUK01 (sample SAMN10711869, study PRJNA513367) | rock metagenome | isolation source: Antarctica rocks | place: Antarctica: Victoria Land, Pudding Butte nord | collected 2016-01-03 | reverse complement strand
CCATCGTGGTATCCCTTCGCGAAAAGTGGTTTCTGCAAAAACAACCTTCGCCAAGAGCCACGATGGCCGCCCTCTACTCTATCGAATAAGGCAACCAAGCTCGTACACCACGCCCAGGGACACAATCTTATCCGGCAACAACCGGACTCCACTCATGTTGACACAGAGGGAAGGCGCGGTACCGGCCTTCGCCCTTCGTCGCTTCTTGTAATAGTTTTTCGGTAAAGTAACGTTTGCCAATGCCACGTTCTCAGGCGAAATCGATGTTCGGGGAATCAGGTTCGGCATAGAGACGAATGGCGACGATCCGCTCGAGCCCGGCGTAATCGCGCACGATCTCGACCGCGCCATCGGGGAACGTCGCGCCCGCGAGCCGCGCGAGCGCCTCAGCCGTCGGCGGCGCCGCCTCGAGGAGCGCGAGGCCGCCTGGTGCGACGTGAGCCGGAAGCGCCGCGAGGAGCCGACGATAGACGTCGAGCCCGTCCGAACCGCCGTCGAGCGCGAGGCGCGGCTCGAAGCTCGTCGGATCGGGCGGCGCGGCGAGCTGCGCCGTCGGCACGTACGGCAGGTTCGCGACGATCGCCGCGAAGCGCTCGCCCGCGCGCAGCGGCGCGAGCAAGTCGCCGCGCCGCAGGTCGATCCGCGCGCCGACGCCGTGGGTCGCCGCGTTGCGCGCCGCGACCGCGAGCGCATCCGCGCCGAGGTCGATCGCGACGACGCGGGCGTTCGGAAGGCGCGTCGCGATCGCAATGGCGAGCGCGCCGCTGCCCGTCCCGACATCACACACGCTCGCCGGCGCCAGGGCGACGACCGCCTCGACGAGCGCCTCGCTCTCCGGGCGCGGGATCAGCGTCGCGGGCGTCACGACGAAGCGCAGCCCATAGAATCCGGTCTCGCCGAGGACGTAGGCCACGGGCTCGCCCGCGCGCCGCCGCTCGACGGCGCGCGCGAAGGCCGTCGCCGCGGCCGGCTCGAGCGGCGCGTCGTCGTTCGCGAGCAGCCACGCTGTCGACCGCCCGACGATGGCGCTCAGCAACAGTCGCGCGTCACGGCGCGCGCCCTCGCCGCGAAGCCGAGTCGCCGCCGCCCCGAGCGCCGCGCGGACGGTCGCCGCAGGCGCCTCAGAGATCGTCGGCGAGCGAGGCGAGCAGCGCCGGATGCTCCTCGTAGGCGAGCCCGTCGAAGGCGAACGTGAGCCGCCAGCTCAGCGTCCCGACCAACTCCGCCGAGCCCGCGTCGTCGGGATCGGGCATCGCGAGGTTCAGTGACTCGAGCCGAACCGATTGCGGAAACGCGCCGCCCGAGTTCTCGAGCGCAAGGCCCGCGACGCCGAAGCACGTCAGCGTGCCGAGCCGCGTCTCGTTCCCGCCGCCGAGCGTGCCGTAGAGCCGGAGCGTCAGCCGCCGCGCCTGCAGTTCGAGATCGCACGCCGCGACGAACGCGCCGGCGAACGATCGCGAACTCGCGAGCCGCAGCGCTTCGCTATCGCGTCGCATGGGAGTCACCAAGGCCTCATACGCTCGCTCCCCGGTCCGTCCTGCGCCGGAGGCGCCCGCGGCGCGCACCGGAACGTCCACCGGGCGGCGCCGCATTCGAGCGGCCCACGGCGGAGGACGACCTTGGCGAACGACGGCGATATCGTACTCGGGATCGATGCGGGAACCGGAAGCCTGCGGGCATGCCTCTTCGATCTGACGGGGCGCCAGCTCGGGAGCGCCGAGCGCGCGTACGAGACGGTGTTCCCGCGGCCCGGGCTCGCCGTCCAGCGCCCGGCGGACTGGTGGACGGCGCTCGCGGGCGCGGTCCGCGAAGCCGTCGTCGCCGCGCACGTCGCGCCCGAGCGGGTGATCGGCCTCGCGATCGACGCGCCGTGCGACCTGCTGCTCGTCGATGCCGCGGGCGAACCGCTCACGGACGGCCTGATGTGGATGGATCTGCGCGCCGTCGACCAAGCCCGCCGGCTCACCGCCACGGACGATCCGGTCCTGCGATACTGTGGCGGCGACGTACCCGCTGAGTGGCCGCTGCCCAAGGCCCTGTGGCTCAAGGAGAACGAACCCGCGACATGGGCCGCGGCCGCCGGGCTCGTCGAGCAGATGACCTGGTTGACATGGCGGCTCACGGGCGAGTGGGTCGCGCCCCTCAACAGCGCCGCCGCGAAGTGGCACTATCGCCCGGACGCCGGCTGGCCGCGCTCGCTGATGACGAGCGTCGGTCTCGAGGACGCGCTTCAGAAACTGCCGGAGCGCGTCGTCGCGATGGGCGGGCCCGGCGGGACGCTCACGGCGGAGGCTGCCGCGGCGCTCGGCCTGCGCGCAGGGATCGCCGTCGGCATGAGCGGGATCGACGCGCACGCGGGGATGCTCGGCGTCGGCGTCACCGGCCCGGGCGCGCTCGCGCTCATCACCGGCACCTCGACCTGTCAGCTCGCACAGGCGACGGCGCCCGTCTTCGATCGCGGTATCTGGGGCCCGTTCGAGTCCGCGTGCATTCCGGGTGAGTGGACGATCGAGGCGGGCCAGGCGAGCACGGGCGGAACGGTGCGCTGGCTCATGGAGCTCGCCGGCGCCCGCTGGCCCGCGGAAAACCGGTACGCCGCGGCGGATGCCGAGGCGGCCACGATCCCGGCCGGCGCCGAGGGCCTGGTGCTCCTCGACTTCTGGCAGGGGAGCCGAACCCCGATCAAAGACCCGGCGGCGCGCGGGACGATCTGGGGGCTCACGAACGGCCACACGGCCGCGCACCTGCTGCGCGCCGTCTATGAGGGCACCGCGTACGGCAACCGCCGCATTCTCGAGGCGCTCCGGCGCGGCGGGGTCCCGACCGATCGCATCGTGGCGTGCGGCGGCGGGACGCGCAGCGCGCTCTGGATGCAGATCCTCGCCGACGTGGCGGGCATCCCCATCGAGTACTCGAGCGAGGGCGACGTCGTCGCGCTCGGAACCGCGATGTGCGCTGCGGTCGCGGCCGGAGCGTTTCCGGACCTCGTCGCCGCGGGCCGCGCGATGACCCGCCGCGAGCGCGCGATCGAACCGGATCCCACGCGAAGCGACGCGTACGACGCCGGGTTCGGCCGCTACGAGGCAACGTATGCAGCGCTCGCCCCCCTCTTCGCGGGTGCGAACGTTTCACCGTAAACGGTCCGTGACGGAGGATTTGAATTCCAGGTCGAAGCGCACGGAAAGACGGAGGTTCGCGTGGCTACGATCACCCTGCAAGGCATCACGAAGAAGTACGGCGCGCTGACGGTCGTCGACGACGTCAACCTCGAGATCCGCGACGGCGAGTTTCTCGTGCTCGTCGGGCCCTCGGGCTGCGGCAAGACGACGACGCTGCGCATGATCGCGGGACTCGAGTCGATCTCGTCCGGCACGCTCAAGATCGGGGACAAAGTCGTCAACGACGCGGAGCCCAAGGACCGCGACATCGGCATGGTCTTCCAGAATTACGCGCTGTATCCGCACATGACCGTATACGATAACATGGCCTTCGGGCTCAAACTCCATGGCGTCGCGAAGCCCGAGATCGAGCGGCGCATCGGCGAGTCCGCGGAGTTGCTCGGGCTCACGAAGGTGCTGCAGCGCAAGCCGCGCGCACTTTCGGGCGGCCAGCGGCAGCGCGTGGCGCTCGGCCGCGCGATCGTGCGCGAACCGGGCGTCTTCCTGATGGACGAGCCACTCTCGAACCTCGATGCAAAGCTGCGCGTGCAAACGCGTACCGAGATCCTGCGGCTCCATAAGCGCCTCCAGAACACCGTCGTCTACGTCACCCACGATCAAGTCGAAGCGATGACGATGGCGCACCGGATCGTCGTCATGAAGGACGGCCTCGTGCAGCAGGTGGCGACGCCGCGCGAGCTCTACGACCGGCCCGGCAACGCCTTCGTCGCGGGTTTCATCGGATCGCCGCAGATGAACTTCATCGACGTCGACCTCATGCGCGACGCGGATCTCCTCGTCGCAAAACGTCCGGGGTCGACGATCGAACTCCCACGCAGCCGCGCGAACGGCACCGCTGGTCCCGTGTCGCTCGGCATCCGGCCCGAAGACCTGACGCTCATGCCGCCGGGCCGCGAGTACGCGGTCCAGGCGACCGTCGACGTCATCGAGACGCTCGGCTCCGAGCAGTACGTCTTCCTGAGCCTCGAGGACGGCGCGACGATGGTCGCGCGCGTGCCGGGCGACGTCGAGATCGCGGGCGGCGATCGCGTGAGCGTCGCGCTCGATACGAAGAAGATCCATCTCTTTGACCGCTCGAGCGGCGACGTCATCGGCGAACGCGACCTGCGCGCCGCCTGATCGGCGCGCGTTACGTCGCGCCCACGGCGAGCGGGGCGAGCGTCGGGTCGACGAGCTTACGGAAGGCGGCCACCTCGGCGTTTACCCACGCCTCGTCGCGGCCGAGTTCGCGCGCGAGGAGCTCGGCGACGCGCGGCGCGGCGGCCTCGCTCGCGTTGCCGTCGACGAACGCCGCGCGCGTCCGCCGCGAGAGCACGTCGTCCACCGTTCGCGCCGCTTCCTCGCGTGCCGCGAACACGACCTCGGCGCCCGTGACGGGCAGCCGCGGATCGAGCGTTCCGCGCAGCGCCGGCTCCTCGTGCTCGATCGCGAGCAGCCGGGACCGGTCGCTGCCGTACGAGGCGTAGCGCTCGGCGACCGACGCCGTCTCGGGCGGCGCGCCGTGCAGCCGCATGTCGGCCGTCCGGCTCGACGACGTGCGGAGGCGTCCTGCGATCGCGGCCGCGTCGATCGCGTCCTCGGCCATCTTGCGATACGTCGTCCACTTGCCGCCCGTAATCGTCACGAGCCCGCGCGGCGACGTCTCGACGAGGTGCTCGCGCGAGAGCTTCGCCGTGCCGCCGGCATGCTTGCGGTTGACGAGCGGCCGCAGGCCAGCAAACGTCGCAAGCGCGTCCTCGCGCCGCACCGGCGATTCGAGGTAGCGATTGAAGTGCTCGACGATGTAATCGACCTCGTCGAGCGTCGGCTGCGGATCGAGTTCCGCACGCGACACCTCGATGTCGGTCGTACCGACGACGACGTGACCCTGCCACGGAATCGCGAAGAGCACGCGACCGTCGTCGGTCTTCGGAATGATCAGCGCGTCCGTGCCGGGGAAGACGTCGCGCGAGAAGACCACGTGCGACCCGCGGCTGTGGTCGAGCAACGGCCGCGCCGCCGGCTCGTCCGCGCCGCGTAGCTCGTCGACGAAGATGCCCGTCGCGTTGACGACGGTCTTCGCGCGGACCTCGTAGGTTCGGCCCGACTCGATGTCGCGCACGTGCGCGCCTGCGACGCGCGCGCCGTCGTAGAGAAGCCGATCCGCGCGAACGTAATTGCAAACGATTGCACCGAGATCGACCGCCGTGCGCGCGAGCACGATCGCGAGCCGGCTATCGTCGAACTGGCCGTCGTGATAGTAGATGCTGCCCTGCAGCCGGTCCTGACGGAGCGCGGGCAGCCGCGACTCCGTCTCCTGCTTGCGCAGATACCGGCTGCCAGGAAAGCCCGAGCGGCCGGCGAGCAGATCGTATGCCTTAAGGCCCGCGAAATAGAACGGAACGTCGAGCGCCCGGTACGTCGGCAGAACGAAGCCGAGATCGTGCACGAGGTGCGGCGCGTTACGGCGCATGCGCGAGCGCTCGCGGAGCGCCTCGCGCACGAGGCCGATGTCGCCCTGCTGGAGATACCGCACGCCGCCGTGCACGAGCTTCGTCGAGCGACTCGACGTCGCTTTGGCGAAGTCCGACGATTCGACGAGCGCGGTGCTGTAGCCGCGGCTCGCCGCGTCGACCGCCGCCCCGAGTCCCGTGGCGCCGCCGCCGATGACGAGGACGTCGACGTGCCCGTCGAGCCGTGAGATGAGGTCAGCACGATTCATTATTCTGCTTCTTCCCACCGAGCCGAGCGGCCGACGGCCTTCTTCCAACCCGCCATGGCGAGTTCGCGGTTATATTTGTCGATCGAGGGCGTGAAACGCCGCTCTTCCTTCCACTGCGAGGCGACTTCCGCGCGGTCGCGCCAAAAGCCGACGCCGAGACCGGCGAGATAAGCCGCGCCGAGCGCAGTCGTCTCGATGATACGTGGCCGCACGACGTCGACGCCGAGCATGTCGGCCTGGAATTGCATCGTGAGGTCGTTGGCTGCCGCACCGCCGTCGACGCGCAGCTCCTTGAGACCGAGTTTCGAATCGGACTCCATCGCGCTTATGACCTCGGCGGACTGATACGCCATTGCTTCGAGCGCCGCGCGAGCGATATGTTCGCGCGTCGAACCGCGCGTGAGGCCGAGGATCGCACCGCGCGCGTATGGGTCCCAGTGCGGCGCTCCGAGCCCGACGAACGCCGGGACGAAATACACGCCGCCGCTATCAGGCACGCGCCGTGCGAGTTCCTCGACTTCCGCCGAACTCGAGATGATGCCGAGCCCGTCCCGTAGCCACTGCACGGCGGCGCCCGTCACGAACACCGCGCCCTCGAGCGCATACGTCGCCCTGCCCTTCTCCGTCGCGAACGCGATCGTCGTGAGGAGACCGTTCTCGCTCTTGACGCGCGCGTCGCCCGTGTTGAGCATCGCGAAGCTACCCGTCCCATAGGTATTCTTGGCGAGCCCCTTTTCGAAGCCGGCTTGGCCGACGAGCGCGGCGTGTTGGTCGCCCGCGATGCCCGCGATCGGGATCGCGGCGCCGAGCATCGACGGCACCGTTGTGCCGAAATCGGCGATCGAGGGGAGCGGCTCCGGCAACATCGCGCGGGGGACGCCGAACTCGCGCAAGAGATCGTCGTCCCAGTCCAGCGTCGAGATGTTGAAAAGCAGCGTGCGCGAGGCGTTCGTATACTCGATCACGTGGCGCTTGCCGCCCGTGAGGTTATAGACGAGCCACGAGTCAACGGTTCCGAAACAGAGTTCGCCGCGCTCGGCTCGCTCGCGCGCGCCCGGCACGTTGTCGAGGAGCCAGCGGACCTTCGAGCCCGAAAAGTAGGGATCGATGACGAGCCCGGTCTTCTCGCGAATCGAGTCCTCGAGGCCGCGTCGCTTGAGCTCTTCACAGAACGGCGCGGTCCGACGATCCTGCCAGACGATGGCGTTGTGGATCGGCTTGCCTGACGCGCGATTCCAAACGATCGTCGTCTCGCGCTGGTTCGTGATACCGATCGCCGCGATTTCGCTCGCCTCGACGTTCGCATTGCGCATCGCGCCGCGTGCCGTTTCCAATTGCGAGCGTAGGATGTCGGCCGGGTCGTGCTCGACGAGTCCGGGCTTTGGAAAGATCTGCGGGAACTCGCGTTGATCGAGCCCCTTGATCGCGCCCGAGTGATCGAAGACGATCGCCCGCGAGCTCGTGGTTCCTTGGTCGAATGCAAGAATATACGGCACTGAAGTGATCTCCTATACCGGCTTTGGTTCGTCGAGGTTGGTACGTGGCATCGCTTCGCGGACTTCGCCCGTGGGCTCGTCGGGCGTGGTCGCGCCGACGCCGAGCTTGCGCGGGAGATACGGCCGGATCACGCCCTGATAGAGGCCGCCTCCGACGACGCCGCCGATGGCCGGCCCGACGATGGGAATCCACCAGTAATTCATAGGACCTGGGATCGCTTCGGGACCCCATCCCGCGAAGAAGGCGAGTATGCGCGGGCCGAAGTCGCGCGCGGCGCTCATCGGCCACGCCTCGAGATAACCGAACGTCGCACCGAGTAAGGCGACGAGCAACCCGATGAGGAGCGCGCCGGTATTGGCCATTGGCGCCTGCGTATTGTATTGCTCGGTGATCGCGAAGATCCCGAAAACCAGAAGCGACGTGATGACGATCTCGTCGAAGAACGCGTGCGTCGGTGTGACGGCAAGCCCGGGATGCGTGAAGAACACGCCGGCCGACGCGTCGCCGGAGGGTAGATTCCGAACGGCGTGGTGGATCAGGTTGTAGTGATCGATGACGGGACCGTACAGAAAGAGCACGAGCGCTGCGCCGACGACGCCGCCGAAGATTTGCGCGACGATGTACGGCGCGACTTTTTTGCCGGGAAACCCGCGCCATATCCAAAGGGCGAGCGTGACCGACGGATTAGCATGACAGCCGGAGACGGCACCCGTCGCGTAGATCGCCATCGCGACGGCGAGACCCCACGATATCGCGACACCCCAGTATGCGTTGAGATACGGCGAAGGATCGTACAGGATGTACATCGCGGCGACGGAGTCACCGAACACGATAATGATGATCAGGGCGACGGCTTCGGCGATCAGTTCACCAATGAACTTCTTTTGCTCGGACAAGACGCGAGCCTCCTAACGCGCAACGCGCGACGGACGTGACGGCACGGCAAAAAGCCGCTCGCCCAACACCCGCATGACACTGGTGAAGGAGACGAGCGGCTTTCGGAAACTCTGCCGCAGGGAACTTTTTTGATGGTAGCATCGCGACCTTGCAAATGCAATCCTCGGCTCACGCGCATTGGCGAGAGCAGGAGCGACGGAGGCGCTCCGTCGTTGGCGTCGTCGATGCGTTCCAGGAGCAGTCGCACCGCGGCGCCGCCGAGTTTCCGACATCGGTTGCGCGATGGGAGTCAGGGGCGGCGAGCAGTGCCGCCTATCGCGTGTCGTCGAAGCCGACGATGCTGACGTCGTTGCGGCATGCGCACGCCGAGGTTACGCGTCGCGTACATCGCGCGCCGGCGTAGCCGCTGGCCTGACGCGCATCGGTCGCGACCTCGACGTTTGCGTCAGAATGCGGTCGCACGGTCCGCTAGCGACGTCCCGTCGATTCGCCATCGTCGATCAGCGAACGACGGGACGACGCACCGGCGTTAGGCGCGGCCGTGCGAGGCGCGCGAGCGGCGGGCGAGCGCGTCGACGATGACGGCGACGGCGAGAACGCCGCCCGTGATCATGTAGCGCAGCGACGACGAGAGATCGAGCAAGGTCAGGCCATTGGAGATCGACTGGATAACGATGATGCCGAGCAGCGCCGAATACGCGCTGCCGCGGCCGCCGAAGAGGCTCGTGCCGCCGATGACCGCCGCCGCGATCGCGTCGAGGTTGACGTCGCCCGTGCCGGCCTGCTGGCTCGCCGACGCGAGCCGCGCCGAGGACAGGAACCCGCCGAGCGCCGCGAACCCCGAGCAGAGCACGAACGCGCTCGTGTAGACGAGCTTCACGTTGATGCCGGCACGCCGCGCCGCCTCGCGGTTCCCGCCGACGGCGGTCATGGCGCGGCCCCACTGCGTCCGCGTCAGCAGATAGTTCGAGCCGATGACCAGCGCGAGGAAAAGTCCGAACATCCACGGCACGCCGCGGTCCCGGTCGAGGTAGTACACGACGGCTTCGAGCGCGACGATGAGCACGACCGCCTTGAACACGATGCCGTTGATGCCGCTCGACGAGAGCCCGGCGGCTTTGCGGCGTGCGGCGGTGCTCGAGCCGCCGAAGAAGATCGCGAGTCCGGCGAGAACGGGAATCGCGTATGCGACCGGTCGCGGCATGAAGTCGAGCTGACCGAAGTTCACGACGGCCGAACCGTACGGCAGATTGATCGAGCCGCCCTGACCGAGCAGATAGAGCTGCAGGCCGAGCACCGCGAGCAGGCCCGCGAGCGTCGCGATGAAGCTCGGCATCCCGAACTTGTTGAAGAGGAAGGCGTAGATGCCGCCGATGATGCCACCGGCGACGAGCGCCGCGGCGATGGCGAGCGGCGCGGGCCAGCCGTGATTGACCCAGAAGACGCCGACGAGCGCCGAGGCGAAGCCGCTGACCGAGCCGACGGAAAGATCGATCTCGCCAACCATCAGGATGCAGACGATCCCAAGCGAGATCACGCCGACCGTCGACGAGTCGAAGAGCAGATTGACGAGATTGTTGCTCGAGAGAAAGACCGGGTTGAGCGTCTGGAACGCCGTCCAGATGATCGCCAGTCCGACCACGACCGGCAACGCGCCGAGCTCGCCCGAGCGAATGCGCGTGATGAAGGCGCGGACTGCGCCGCCGGCGCCTTCGTCGTGCCTGACGCGGACGTCGCTGCGATCGAGCAGCGGCTCGTCGGCGGGCGGCAACGGCGTCCCGTTCGTCTCGGGCGCCGATGTGGTCGTGACGACGTTCTTGTCGCTCATGCAGACTCTCCGACGACGGCTTCGGCTTGGGCCCGGCGCCTGCCCGAGCGGCGCGAGACCGAGTTATCCGAGGCGCCCGTGATCGAGCTGATCAGCTCCTCGTTTGAGCTGTCGGGATAGAAAACGCCGTTATTGCGGCCCAGCCGCAGCACGACGATCCGATCGGCGACCGCACGGACGTCCTCCATGTTGTGACTGATCATAATGACGCCGAGCCCGCGCGCGCGAACGCGCTCGATGAGGTCGAGCACCTCGGCCGTCTGCGCGACGCCCAGTGCCGCCGTCGGCTCGTCGAGCAGGATGAGCTTGGGATCCATGAGCAGCGAGCGCGCGATCGCGACCGTCTGGCGCTGCCCGCCCGAGAGCGAGGAGACCGCCTCACGGACGCTCGGGATGCGCGCCGAGAGTTCGCGTAGCAGCGTCCAGGCGCGGGTCTCCATCGAAACCTCGTCGAGGCCGAGCGGCTTGAGCTCCTTGCCGAGAAAGATGTTCGCGACCACGTCGAGATTTTCGCAGAGCGCGAGATCCTGGAAGACGGTCGCGATGCCGAGCGCGATCGAGGAGCTCGGATCGGCGAGGGTCACCGCCTTGCCGCCGAAGGTCATCGTTCCGGAGCTCGGCTGATGCACGCCGGCAAGGACCTTGATGAGCGTCGACTTGCCGGCGCCGTTGTCGCCGACGAGCGCGACGACCTCGCCCGCGTGCACGTCGAGGTCGATGTCGGTGAGCGCGGAGACCGCGCCGAAATGCTTGGAGATCCCCTTGAGGCTGAGCACGAGTTCGCCCGCGGGCGCCTGTCGCTGCAGCGTATCGATCATAACGTGCCGAGCCTTTCTCGCAACTTTGTTTCGAGGATGACGAATCGCACGCCGTCCGGCCGCCGACGATGCGGCGGCCGGACGCGGCGAGGCTACGGGTTGACGCCGAGTTTCTTGCAGCCGTCGGCGTAGCGGCCCGTGCAGAGCTCGGCCGCCGTTGCGATCGGCTTGCCGTTGATCTTTTTGTCGATGATCTCGGCCTTGAGGTTCTGTTGCGTGATCAGCGTCGGCGTGAACAACCGCGTCGGCGTCCCAAAGAGCTCGGTATCCGCCTTCGGATTCTGGCCCTTGAGCAGTCCGATCGCGACGTCGGCGGCGGCCGCGGCGACGATCTCGCTCGGCTTGGAGATCGTGTTGTACTGATCGCCTGCGATGATCAGCTGCAGTCCGGCCGTGGTCGCGTCGTTGCCGGAGACGGGCGGGATCGGGTTGACGCCCGCGGCCTTGAACGCAGCGATCGTACCGCCGGCCGTGCCGTCGTTGGCGGCGACGACGCCGACGATCTTCTTATTGAACCGCGAGACCTGGCCGCTGACCCATTGCTGCGCCTTGCTCGGCTCCCAGCTCGGCGTGTCGTACTCGGCGAGCGTCTTGTACTGGCCCGTGGCGATGCCTTCGTGCATGCCCTTTTTGATGAGGCCGGCGGCGGCGTCGGTCGGCGAGCCGTTGACCTCGAGCAGGCCGTTGTCGCCGCCCGTCGAGACGTGGGTCGCCTTGAGGCGCTCGACGATCGACTGCGCGATCATCTTTCCGATGCGCTCGTTGTTGAACGACACGTAGTACGCGGCTTTCGCGCCCGGGATCGGCCGGTCGTAGGCGATCACTTTGACGCCCTGACTCTCGGCCTGCTTGACGAGCGACGCGGCCGCGCTCGAGTCGACGGGATCGAGCACAATCGCCTTCGCGCCCTGCGAGATGACCGAGTTGAACTGCTGCTGCTGACGCGAGACGTCGCCGTCGGCGTTCTGATACAGCACGTCGCAGCCGGGACACGCCTTCTGCATCTCGGCGACGAAGCCGGGATGGTCGTGCTGATCGTAGCGCGTCGATGCCTCGTCCGGCATCAGGAACGCGATCTTCGCGTTTGACGCGTCGTTCGAGCCGGCCGCAAACGCGGCGGTCGCCCCGAGCAACCCGAGCGCGAGTGCGCCGGCGCCGAGCGAGGCGGTGAGTCGTTCGTTGGTCATCGTGCTTCTCCAGGCGAGGAGCCGTCGTGGGCCGCCGATGCCGATGCGTGCCAGTCTCGTCACAGCACGCGCTTCATGACGTCAGCGTGTGTAAGACGAGCGCGAGCCTCGAACGTGGCATGGAGACGAGCCGCTTCTGGAACGACGGCGGAAAGAAAACGGTATGAAACCTTTTGCCGCGCGTAAAGCTTTTCCCCTGCACCGTTCTTTCCGCTGAGCCAACGAGCCAGGAAGCGACCACTCCTCGTCCGACCGCCTGGAACGTCGCGGTCATGAAAGTCGCCACCGCATTCTCTCGGCCATGCCCTCGCCACGCTTCCGCTCGGGCGGTCGCGGCACCAACCATGCCGGTCGCGAAGAGAAGCGTCGCCAACCCGCGATCGTCACGTACGTCATCCAGCATTCGGTCGGTGCGATCCAGCGGTGCAAGCTCGCGCTCTCCGAAAAAACTACAGTGAGAAAGCAAGTCGTCACGCGATGATCTTGAACCATACGAAGATCCTCGAGACGGCGCTTGAGACCGGAGAGTCACTCAAGATGTCGGCGGCGGACTCCGTCGCCAATGGTCGCAACGACGAGACCGGATCGCCGCCCGACGTCCGGTGAAGACGACGCATGTTCCCGGTCGGGACCGCCAGCGTCAGCAGTGGCGGTCTCGAGATGGCCCGACAATCGACTCGCTGTCGAGGTTGTCGTCGACGCGGTTTTCCCGAACCGATCGGAATAATGCTTGCCGGCGCTGAAGGCGGTTGGGATACCGGTGCTCGGGGATCGATCGTCAAGTCGTGCGCTTATGCGGTCGCCGAGCAGGCCTCGTTATGGCGCCGGATGCTCGGGCCGATCGTCCGGACCGAGCGCCGCTCATGGAGCGTGGGCGGCAGCACGATCGAGCGCGGCTCACCCTCGTAGCCGCGATCGACGCGATCGAGCAGCAGCCGCACCGCAGCGTGGCCGAGTGCCTCGGTCGGCTGAGCGATCGTGGTCAGCGGCGGGTCGAGCAGCGCCGCGTACTGCGTGTCGTCGAAGCTGACCACGCTCACGTCATGCGGGACACGCAGTCCCGCGTCACGCAGCGCGTAGAGAGCGCCGAGCGTCAGCAGATGGTTGGTCACGAAGATCGCCGTCGGCGGCTCGCCCTGCTCGAGCAGCCGCCGCGTGCACGCGTAGCCCGCCTCGCTGCGAGCGTTCTCGCCCGTTTGGACGTAGCCCGGCCGCTCGCGGATGCCGCGCGCCGCGAGCGCCCGGCGGAAACCGCGCACGCGCTCGACGCTGACCGTACGATGATGCGCGACGACGATCCCGATCCGCTCGTGACCGGCGGCGCAGAGATGCTCGACCGCGAGCTCCGAGCCCAGCTCGTTGTCGACGATCGCGACGTCCGCGCGCAGCCCCGGGAGCCGCCGGTCCAGGCAGACGAGCGGCGCGCGCTCGACGAACGGCGCGAGCCCCGCGGCGTCCGATCCGACGGGCAGGATGATCACGCCCCCGATCCGCTGCGCAACCATCGACTGCAGGTGCAGCCGCTCGCGCGCGAGATCCTCATCGGAATTGGCGAAGAAGAGGTCGTGCTTGGCCTCGTAAGCCGCGGCCTCGATCGCCGCGATGATCTCGGTGAAAAACGGGTTCTTCGCGTCGGCGGCGATTAGCCCAATCGTCTCGGACTTCTGCATCCGGAGCGCCCGTGCGCGGCGATCAATGCTGTAGTCGAGCTCGCTCGCGGCGCGGAGCACCCGTTCGCGCGTGTCGGCGCTCGTCGGCTCGCTGCCGTTGAGGACACGCGAGACGCTCGCAATCGAGAGCCCGGCGCGTGCCGCCACGTCGATCATGCTCGCCATCGCCGGTCGCTTCGCCCCGTTCGAGAAGCCCTCCGTTGTCCGGCCGACCATGTACCCTAGGCGGCCGTGTAGCCTCCGTCGAGCACGAGCACGTGACCGTTGCAAAGTCCCGCCGCCTCCGACACGAGGTAGACGCACGCCAGGGCGACTTCCTCGGGCTTCCCGAAGCGGCCGATGGGGATCTTCGCCTTCATGGGATCGCCCTTCTCGGGCGGCCCCCAGACGCGCTCGCCGAGGTCCGTGAGGACGACGGTCGGCGCGATCGCGTTGACCGTCACGCCGCCCGGACACCATTCGAGCGCGAGGCTCCGCGTCAGCGCGTTGAGCGCGCCCTTCGTCGCCACGTACGCGGCGTGGTCGGGCATGCCGACGACGCCCGAGATCGACGAGATGTTCACGACGCGGCCCCAGCCGCGCTCGAGCATCCCCGGTGCGAACGCCTGCGCGCACGCGAACGCGCCGTCGACGTTGACCGCGAACTGCTGCGACCAGCGCGCCGCGGAGACATCGAGCGCGGGCTCGACGTGCGATATCCCAGCGTTATTGATCAGGATGTCGGTGCCGCCCAGCTCCGCCTCGACGCGCTCGCGCAGCCGGGCGACGTCCGCCGGCGCGTCGACCGCACCGGACACCGCGACAAAGCGGCGTCCGAGCGCGACGATCTCGGCCTCGAGTGAAGCCAGCTCGTCCGGCGTGCGCGAAAACCCGACAACGTCTGCGCCGTACCGCGCGAGCGCGAGCGAGATCGCGCGCCCGAGCCCGCGGCCGGCACCGGTGACCACGGCGCGGCGACCGTCGAGCGAAAAGTCGCTCGCGCGACCATGAGTTCGTCCTTGCTGACCCATATCGGGATCCTTCCCTGAAGATGAGCGACGACGTTTCGTCGAGAGCGCCGACCTCGCGGCTGGGTCGTGCTGCGACCACGTCGCGGCATCCGCACGCGGAGCGCGGTTCGAAGCGCGCGCGGACCGCACGTCAGGCGCGGTCCGGCATCCGTTCACCGCTGCGACCGCGCTCGAGATCGATGCCGTGGCGCTCACGCGCCACGCGCCGAAGCGCGGTGAGCTGCCGCTCGCGCTCGGCCTCGCTCCACCCGAGCGCGCCGGCGACGTGACCCGCGATCTCGCTCGCGACCGCATTCGAGAGCTGCCCGGCGACGGCGATCGGGAGGCGACGCACGACGACGTCCTCCAGCGTCATCACGTGTTCGAGGCGGGCGACGGCGCGCAGCTCGCGCGAGCCGTAGTCCGGCAGGTGCACGAGCGACTCGTCGGGCCCGCAATCGCTCGCGAGAAGCGCCTCGGCGCGCGTGCCGTAACGCTCGAGGAGCGTCGCCGCCCGCTTGGGTGCAACGCCGTACGCCGCCGCGATGCGGGCGATCCATGCTGCGCTCGCCTGCGGCGTCGCCGGAAAGTCGCGGCCGCCGCCGATCGGTACAAACGTCGTTTCGATGCGACGTCGCAGTCCGAGAGCGGCGAGGGCTGCGTCGGTCGCCTCGGCGGCGAGCGCGCGAAACGTCGTCCATTTTCCGCCGACGAGCGAGAGCACAGGCACGCCGCTGCCCGGTAGCGCGTCGCGCGCGATCGAGTGGTCGCGGCTGATCGCGCCCGGATCGTCGACGTCGGCCGCCGGTAACGGCCGCACGCCGGCATAACGGTAGACGATCCGGTCGCGTACGATCGGAAGCCCCGGAAAGATCTCGCGGATCATCGCAAGCATGTAATCGACTTCGGCATCGCTACACGTGGCGTCGTCCGGGTCGTCGATTGGAAGATCCGTCGAGCCGACGAGCGCGCAGCCGAAGAACGGATAGACGAGGCAGATGCGGCCGTCCGACGAGCCGAAATACACCATCTTGCCGTCGAGCTGACGCACGAGCTCCGGGTGATCGACGACGAGGTGCGAGCCCTTCGTGCCGCCGATCACCCTGCCGCCGATACCGACGGCGTGCTTCACGCGATCGATCCACGGTCCCGCGGCGTTGATAACGACGCGCGGCCGGACCGTGACCGTTTCGCCCGTCGTGCGATCCTCGACTGCGACGCCGCCGTCCGCGGCGCCCGTGACCGCTGCGTAATTGAGCGCGAGCGCGTCGACGTGCGCGCGCGTCCCGTCGTCGACGAGCTCGAAGACGAGCCGCTCCGCCTGCGTGACGCGCGCGTCGTAGTAGGTCGACGTCGCAATGACGTCGGGCGCCATTGCGGGAAAGCGCCGCCGCGTCGCCGCGCGCAGCGCGATCGAATGGCGCGGCATAACACGATGGCGCCGGCCGAGCCAGTCGTAGAGCGCGAGTCCCGCTTCGACGATGAGGAGGCCGCGATCGGCGAGCTTCGCGCGGCGCCCGAAGAAGCGCATGATCGACGGCACGATGCCGGAGAAAACGGACCGGATCGGCAGCGCCGTCGGCAGCGGTAGCACGAGATGCGGCGCGTTGCGCAGCAGCAGATTGCGCTCGCGCGTCGACTCGGCGACGAGCCGGAACTCGCCCGTCTCGAGGTACTTGAGCCCGCCGTGGATCAGCCGCGACGGCGCCGCACTCGCGCCGGCGCACCAGTCGCTCTGCTCGACGAGGAGGCAGTCGACGCCCTGCAGCGCGAGATCGCGGAATGTTCCCGCGCCGTTGACGCCGCCGCCGACGATGAGGACGTCGACCGCTGGTTTTGCGCGCAACCGCGCCAGCACCGCGGCGCGCGACATCGGCGCATCGCCCGCGTTCACGGCGCGACTGCGAGGATCGCATCCGCGAGGGCGACATAGCGTGCGTAGCGCGCGTCGAGGTCCGCGCGTCGCGCAGGATCGGGCGCGTAGGACGCCGCGACGCGGCAGGCGCACGCGACGGCGTCGCCGAGCGATGCGTAGCTGCCGACTCCGACACCCGCCAGAAGCGCCGCGCCGAGCGCCCCGACCTCGGCGGCGCTCGGCACGTCGACGTCGAGGCCGAGCGCGTCCGCAAAAAGTTGCGCGAGCCTCGGCCGCGACGAGCCGCCGCCCGTGATCGCGGCGCGCTCGACCGGAAACGCCGTGCGAAGCGCGTCGACGTGGAAGCGATGGTTGAACACGGCGCCCTCGATCACGGCGCGCAGCATGTCGGCACGGTCGTGCCAGAAGCGGAGCCCGAGGAACGCGGCACTCGCCGGCCGCTCATACGGTGAGCCGTAGAGGAATGGGTGAAAGAGCGGGGCGTCTGCGCACGGACGAACCGTGGCGTCCTCGTCGACCTTCTCCCAGAGCGCCGTGCCGCCGCCGGCGGCGTCCCACTCGGCGCCGTACGCCTGCCGCAGAAACCAGTCGACGTTGTTCGAGGACGCGGGCGAGATCGACATGTTCATCCATTGCCCCGCCCGCGTGCCGGCGCGCGACGTCCACCGCGAGTCGAGCACGAGGCGATCGGAGAGCGTCTCGTTGATGCTGAAGGTGCCCGCCGTGATCGAGACGACGCCGGGCTCCAGGTCGCCGAGGCCGACGGCGCTCGCCGTGACGTCGTGCATCCCGCCCGCGACCGGCGTCCCGGCGAGCAGACCGGTCGCGGCCGCGGCCTCGGCCGTGACGCCGCCAATGGTGCCGCTGCTCGGCACGATCTCCGGAAGCGCGCCCGCGATGCCGCCGAGCCCGAGCAGCTCGAGTAACTCGGAGGAGTAGCGCTGCGTGCGCGCGTCCGTGAATGCGGTGCTCGCGTCCGTCGGATCGGTCGCGACGACGCCCGCGAGCTTCGCGCGGATCCAGTCCTTGCAGAAGAGGACCGAGCCGATTGCGCTGTAGCGGTCGGGCTCGTTATCGCGGATCCATGCGAGCAGCGTCGACGCGGCGTACGGGTAGGGCCGCTGACCCGCTACGCGCTGCGCGCGATCGAGGATCCCCGACGCGCCCCACCCTGCGGTGACCGCGTGCGCGCGCCCGTCGACCGACTGGATGCCCGGCCCGAGCGGCTCACCGGCGCGGTCCAGGAGATAGAGTCCGTCGCCGTGCGCCGTCACGCCGACTGCTGCGACGTCGCTGGCGCCGCGCGGGCATCCCGCGAGCGCGTCGCCGATCGCCTCGCAGGCGAGGCGCCAGAGCCGCTGCATATCGTGCTCGACGCGACCAGGGCTCGGCTGCAGCGGCTCGGTGCGCCGGGCGCCAGAGGCCACGGCCTCGCCGGCCGAGTCGAAGACGACGGCCTTTACCGCCGTCGATCCGCAGTCGAGTCCAAGCAGCATCGTCGTACCCTTCGCCGTCACGGCGTGCGCGACTTCGGAACGCGAGCGGCGCGGCGCGGCGGCTCCCACCGTCGTTCCGCGCCGCGTGCATCGCGACGGTCGCTAGCCGTCATGCGACGGGCGAGCTACGATTTGCCGAGCGTGAACGGCGCGGTGTAATCGTCAACGTTGGCCTTCGTGATCAGGACGCAATCGAAGAGCTGCTTCTCGGTTGCCGCGCCCGTCTTGCCGGACGTGAGGAACTCGTGCGCCTCGTCGACGGCCTTCTTCGAGAATACCGCGACCGGCTGGAGCACCGTGTACTGCATCGTGCCGCTTTTGATCGCCGATACCGCGTCGGGCGAGCCGTCGAAGCCGCCGACCTTCACGCCCGCGAGCTTGTGCGCCGTCTGCAGCGCCGCGATCGCGCCGAGTGCCATCTCGTCGTTGCCGCTGATCACGCCGATGATGTCGGGGTGCGCCTGCAGCATGCTCTGCATCTTGTCGTGACCCTGCGTGCGATTCCAGTTCGCGACCTGCGAGTCGACGAGCTTCAGGGTCGGGAATTGGCTGAGCACCGTCTTGTAGCCGTTCGAGCGCGTGGCCGCGTTATTGTCTGACGGCGAGCCGACGAGCTCGACGTAATTGCCCTTCTGGCCCACGTCCTTCACCCACTGCTGCGCGCCGAGCGCGGCGCCCTGGGCATTATTCGAGACGAGCTGCGCCTTGGCGAGACCTTCCTGATTGATCTCGGCGTTGACGAGAAAGACCGGAATCTTCGCCGCGATCGCCTTTTTCACCGCGCCGACGGAGCCGCTGGCGTTCGCGGGATCGAGGATGATTGCAACCGAGTGATTCGTGATCGCGGTGTCGATCAGATTGCTCTCGGTGTTCGTGTCGCCTTTCGAGGCCCCGACGTGCGCGGTGTAGCCGAGCTTGCTCGCCTCGCCCGATGCGACCTTACCTTCGGTGAGCCAGTATGGATTCGACGGATCGTTCACGATGATCGTGATGAGGCCGCCCTTCGAGCCGGCGGCGGCCGACGGCGCCGCGGAGCCCGCGACGAGTGGGGCGGTCAGGGCAAGCGCCGACAGAGCGAGAATCTTCGCACGAGTGGTCATAAAGTCTCCTAGTTTAGATATGAAGGATTACGTGGCGGCTTCTTCACGAACGGAAGTTTCCGTTCGAATGTTGCTTCCGGTGCTCGAAGAGCTCTTCGGTCCGCTCGTCGCCGTCGGCAGCTTCGCGCGACGACGGTACTGAACGGAGTTGAGGAGCACGGCGAGCACGATGACGGCGCCGGTAAAGACGGTCTGCCAGTACGACGAGATGCCGATGATGACGAGCCCGTCGGAGAGAAATCCGATGACGAACGCCCCGAGTAACGTGCCGCGCACGTTGCCGCGGCCGCCCGTGAGGGCCGCGCCACCGATGACGACGGCGGCGATCGCGGTCAGCTCGTACGTCGTGCCGGCCGTCGGGCCGGCCGACGTCAGCTCCGAGGAGAGAATCAGGCCGGCGATGGCCGCGCACACGCCCGAGAGGACGTAGACGGAGAGTTGCACCGACTTCACCGGTACGCCGGAAAGCTCGGCGGCGCGCTCGTTCCCGCCGGAGGCATACAACCAGCGGCCGTACGACGTACGACTCAACCCGAGCGTCGCGACGATCGCGATAACGGTCATGACCACGACGCCGATCGGGACACCGAAGAGCGTGTCGAAGCCAAGCCAGTCGAAGCCGGTGTTCCCGAGCGCCGCCTTCCCGCCGAGATCGTTGAACGTCAGGCCGTTGGTCATGAGCAGCGCAATGCCGCGCACCATGTACATCACGCCGAGCGTCGCGACGAACGGCGGGACCTTGAAGCGCGAAACGAGCACGCCGTTGACCGACCCGATCGCCGCGCCGAGCGCGATCGCGCAGATGGCGACGACCCAGACGGGCGGGTAGAGCACGACCCCGAGGGACGGGACCGGCACACCCTGCATCAGCGCGCCCGCCACGACGCCGGCCAGGCCGAGCGTCGAGCCGACGGAGAGGTCGATCCCGCCGTTGAGGATCACGAGCAGCATGCCCACCGCAAGGATCGCGAAGAGCGCGACGTGCGACGACATCACGAGGAAATTGCTGACGGCGAAATAGTTCGGCGACAGCAACGAGAAGACGACGATGATCGCAATGAGCGCGAAGAACGCGCGGCCTTCGAGCAGAACGCGGCCGAGATCGAAGCCGTCGCGGAACATGCCAAGCTTCGCGCCCGTGCGCTCGGCGGTTGTCATAGGTCGAACCCTCGCTGTCGATCGGTCGTCATGCGACGACGGCCTCGCCGGAAGCCGCCATGATGTCGTCTTTGGTCGCTTCGTCGCGACGGAATTCCGCGGAGATCTTGCCACGCCGCATCACGACGATGCGATGCGCGATACCGAAGCACTCGTTGAGCTCGGACGTCGAGAACAAGACCGCGAGGCCGCTCTTCGCGCGTTCGCTCAACAAGCGGAAGACCTCGGCTTTCGCGCCGACGTCGATCCCGCGGCTCGGCTCGTCGAGCACGATGACTTTGGGATGCGTCATCAGCATCTTGCCGATGACGACTTTCTGCTGATTGCCGCCGGAGAGCGAGCCGATCGCGGCCGCGCCGCCCTCGGTCTTGACGTGAACGTCGCGGATCGCATCGTCGACGAGCGAGCGCTCGCGCGGCCGCGAGACGAAGGCGCCACGCACGAGGGCGACGATGCTCGGCAGCGACAGGTTCTCGCCGACCGACATCGTCTGCACGAGCCCATCGCGCTGACGATCTTCGGGCACAAGCGCGAGCCCGCTCGCGATCCGTTGCGCGATGCTGAGCCGCGAGACGTCCACGCCTTCGAGCACGATGCGGCCGCCGGCGATCGGTACGCGGCCGGCCACGCATTCCAGCAGCTCCGTCCGACCGGCGCCCATGAGCCCATAGATACAGACGATCTCGCCCGCGCGCACCGCGAGCGACAGGCCGTCGACCGCGAGGCCGGTCGCGCCCGCCGCCGCAGACACCGACACGTCGTCGATCGAGAGCGCGACCTCGCCGAATCCATATCCCGTCGGCGGCGCGCCCAGATCGAAGTTCTCGCCGACCATGTTCCGGACGATCCATTCGAGATCGATGTCCTTCGCCTCGGCGCTCGCCGTCATCGAGCCGTCGCGCAGGACGACGGCGTAGTCGGTGATCTGCAGCGCCTCCTCGAGGTGATGCGAGATGTAGACGATCGCAACGCCGCGCCGCGTGAGATCGCGGATCACCTTGAAGAGAACCTCGACCTCGGTCGCGCTGAGCGCGGAGGTCGGCTCGTCCATGATGAGGATGCGCGAGTCGACCGAGAGCGCGCGCGCGATCTCCACGATCTGCTGCTGGCCCAGCCGGAGATCCTCGACGAGCATCGTCGAATCGATCGGCTCCTCGAGCTCCGTCATCAGCGCGCCGGCCTGGCGGGCCTCCTCCGCAAAGTCGACGCCGGTCGGCGTCGTGATTTCGCGGCCCATGAAGATGTTGTCGCGAACGCTGAGGTTCGGCGCGAGGCTGAGCTCCTGATGGATGATGGAGATCCCGCGGTCGCGCGCCTCGGAGGACGACGCGAACGTGACGACCTCGCCGTCGAGGACGATCGTTCCCGACGTCGGCGTCGTAACGCCCGAGAGGATCTTCATCAGCGTCGATTTGCCGGCGCCGTTCTCACCGAAGAGCGTCGTGACCGTCCCGCGATGGATCTGGAAGTTCACGCCCTTGAGCGCGCGCGTCCCACCGTACGTCTTGACGATGTCGCGCGCTTCGAGGACGATGTCGCTCGCGGCCGGAGACCCGTTCGCGTTCGCCGTGCTCACGGGACCATGAGGACCGCGGGCGCCAAGGTCCACTTCGTCTGGTCGCCGAGCTGGAACGCCCCGACGACGCTGATCTTCTTGCCCTTGAGCGTCGCCGTGTCGACCTTCGCGAGCACCGCCTTCTTCATCTCGTTGTTGAGCGCCGCGCCCGCGTTCTGATAGTCGATCTGATTCGTGAACTGGCCGAACGCAATCGTGCCGGGAGCGTCGCGCAGATCGGTGCCGATGATCGCCGGGCCCGTTTGCACCTGGATCGTCAGCGACTTCGGAATCCCGGGAACGGCGACGTCGAAGACCCCGAAGTCACCCGTGCCGACGACGCCCGAGAACTTCACCGCGAACTCTGGACCGGCGCCCGTCGGGACGCCGTACTGCTTCGCGGCTGCGGCCGGATCTTTCGCGATCGCGGCGGCGAGCGTCGTCACGTCGACGGCACGCTTCTCGATGGCCGCCTGAACGACCGGGAACTCCTTCGCGCCATAGCTCACCTCATCGAATGCGCCCGGCGCGGCGTTGATATCAGCACCGATCTTGACGACTTTCGTGCTCAGCGCCATCGCGACGACGAGCGCGAGTGCGGCAATCAAGACGACGATCCGCACCGTGCCCGGCCGGCCCCGTTGCTTCGCAATCGCCTCGACGCGCGCGCTCACCCGAGTCTCCTCGCTTTCATCGTGCGACTCGTCAACCGACGACAATGCCGCCCGGCCGGGGTGAACGTGACCTGATCCAACGCTCTCGTCGCTCCCTGTAACCGGTTACGCAGATTTCTTCCAAGCCTTGAACGATGCCCTGCCGTAATCCTTCTTCCGTCGTGACGCCGCGGCGCGAAGCGGCACGACGCAGGCGTCGGGAAGAGCACCCTATGCAAAATCTTGCGGCCGCCCCGGCCAGGGTTCTCTGGCTCGGCACGAGCTGGAAGATGTCGAAGACGTTGGCCGAAGCGCGCCGCTTCGCGCAGGCGCTCGCCGCCTCGGAGCTCGCGCGTGACCGCTCCGCGCAGCTCTTCATCCTGCCGCCGTTCACAGCCGTCGCCGAGGTCGCCGACCTTCTCGCGGGAACACTCGTGCGCATCGGCGTGCAAAATATCCACTGGGACGACGCCGGACCGTACACGGGCGAGATCTCCGCGCCGATGGCCGCCGACTGCGGCGCGACCATCGCGGAGATCGGCCACAGCGAGCGCCGCGCGAGCTTCGGCGAGACCGACGAGACCGTCGCGCTCAAGACGGCGGCGGCATTGCGGTACGGGCTCGCGCCGCTCGTGTGCGTCGGCGAGACGCGTGCCGAGCTCGACGCGGGCGCCGGCGACGACGTCCTGGCCCGACAGGTGCGAGCCGCCCTCTCGCGAGTCGAGCCTGCGCGCGCCTCGCGCGTTACGATCGCGTACGAGCCCGTCTGGGCGATCGGCGAATCGGGCGTCGCCGCGGAGCCGGGCTACGTCGACGATCGGCACGCGCGGATCAAGCGCTGCCTTCACGAGGCGACCGGCGCGACGCCGCGCGTGCTGTACGGCGGAAGCGTGAACGCCGCGAACTGCGTCGCGCTTGCCTCGCAGCCGCACGTCGACGGCCTCTTCGTCGGTCGCGCGGCTTGGGAGGTCGACGACTTCCTCACGATCGTCCGGCGTGTGCTCGCGAGCAGACGGTGACGAGCCGGCGACCTCTCGTTATTCGGTTAAGTGCCATACGACCGAGGACACGCTACGCGCCCGTTCCGGTTGACAGTAAAAAGCGTAAAGCATTACCGTGGTGGCATCCCATGCACGCGGCGCCAGCCGCATAGATCGAGGAACACGACGATGGCGATGATTCAGGAAGCGGTCGACGGCCGCATCGCGACGACCATGCAGGCCGTGGTCTGCTACGCTCCCGGCGACTATCGCCTCGAGACGAAGGATGTCCCCAAGCCCGGACCGCTCGAAGTCCTCACGAAGGTCGAGGCCAGCGGGATTTGCGCGGGTGACCTCAAGACCTTCCATGGCGCGCCGTCATTTTGGGGCGACGCGGAGCAAACGCAGTACGTCAAGGCGCCCATGACGCCCGGTCACGAGTTCATCTGCCGCGTCGTCGCGCTCGGCGACGGTGCCGCTGAGAAGCACGGCATCGCCGTCGGCGATCGCGTCATCGCCGAGCAGATCGTGCCCTGCTGGCAGTGCCGGTTCTGTAACGGCGGCGACTATTGGATGTGCCAGAAGCACGATCTCTTCGGCTTCCAGAACAACGTCAACGGCTCGATGGCCGAGTACATGATCTACACGAAGGAAGCGATCGTCCACAAGGTGCCGGACTCGGTGCCGATCGAGGAGGCGATTCTCGTCGAGCCGCTCTCGTGCTCGTTGCACGCGGTCGAGCGCGCCGACGCGAAGCCCGACGACGTCGTCGTCGTCGCGGGCGCCGGCACGCTCGGCCTCGGGATGATCGGGGCGTTGCGCCTGCTCAATCCGAAGAAGATCGTCGTGCTCGATACGCGCGATTCACGCCTCGAACTCTCCAAACGCATGGGAGCCGACGTCGTCATCAACACGACGACCGAAGACGCTCAGCAAAAGATCATGGCGATGACCGACGGCTACGGTTGCGACGTGTTCATCGAGGCGACGGGCTACGCGCCGATGGTCAACATCGGCATGAAGATGATCCGCAAGCTCGGGCGCTTCGTCGAGTTCAGCGTGTTCCGTGACGAGACGACGCTGGACTGGTCCATCATCGGCGACCGCAAGGAGCTCGACGTGCTCGGCGCCCACCTCGGGCCGTACTGCTATCCGCGTGCGATCCGCTACATCTCGGACCGCACGATCGACGTGCGCGGGATCGTGACCAATCAGTTTCCGCTGGCCAATTTCAAGGACGCCTTCGCGAAGGCCGAGAGCGGCGGAGACGTCCTCAAAGTCATCCTGCGCCCCGGCGGCAACTAACCGGCGCGCTCGGCGCACCGGTCAGAACTGCGCGAACATCGCGCAGTCCGCCGGTGCGTCGACGAGGCGCGCGAGTTCGTCGTCGAGCTTCATCACAGAGATCGAGGCGCCGGCCATCTCGAGCGATGTGACGTACTCACCGACGTATGCCTTGTAGATCTCGATGCCGCGCTCGTCCATCATCTGCGCGACGCGGCGGAACAGAATGTAGAGCTCGGAGTACGGAGTCGCGCCGAGCCCGTTGACGAGCACGCACACGCGGTCGCCTTTCCCGAGCGGCATGTCGTCGAGGATCTTCTCGACGAGCGTCGTCGCGACGTCGTCGGCGGGCTCGATCGGTCCGCGCTTCATGCCGGGCTCGCCGTGCACGCCGAGCCCGATCTCCATCTCGTCGTCGCCGAGGCTGAACGTCGCGGCGCCGGCGGCCGGAACGATGCACGCCGAGAGCGCGACGCCCATCGTGCGGCAGCTCGCGTTGGCCTTCCGCCCGGCGGCCTCGACTTCGTCGAGCGTCGCCATCTCTTCCGCACGCGCTCCGAGGATCTTGAAGACCAGGAAGTCGCCCGCGATGCCGCGGCGTTCGTCCTCGTTTCCCTTCGGTGATGAAGCGACATCGTCGGTGACGAGGATCGTCCGCACCTCGATGCCCTCGTCCGCGAGCGTCTCGGCGGCGATGTCGAAATTCATGACGTCGCCGCTGTAGTTGCCGTACGAGAAGATCACGCCCGCGCCGCCCGAGATCGCGCGTGACGCCGCGATTGCCGGATCGGGCGGCGGCGACGCGAAGATGTTGCCGACCGCCACGCCGTCGGCGCCACCGCGCCCGAGATAGCCGATAAACGCAGGCTTGTGACCGGAGCCGCCGCCGATGAGCACGCCGACCTTCCCCTGCTTCGGCGCATCGGTACGCACGATCGCGCGGCCCTTCGCCTCGGGCAGCCGCTTGACGAGCTTTTCGTGCGCGCGCACGAATCCGTCGAGCATCTCGTCGACGACGGCGTAGGGATCGTTGATCAGCTTCTTCACGAACGGTCTTTCATGCGGTAGTCCGCATCGATCTTCTTCATCTTCTCGACCTTGACGGTCGAGCCGCCGCCGGCGAAATCGGAGGCGAGCCACGCATCGACGATCGACTTCGCGAGCTCGGGGCCGATGACGCGTGCGCCGAGCGCCACGATTTGCGCATCGTTACTCTTGCGCGCGCGTTCCGCGCTGTAGGTGTCGTGCGCTTGCGCCGCGCGAATGCCCGGGACTTTATTGGCGGTGATCGCCATCCCGATCCCGGTTCCGCAGATCAGGATGCCGCGGTCTTGCTCGCCACGCGCGATGCCCTCCGCGACCGCCAGCGCGACGTCGGGATAATCGCGGCCCGGCGTGCCGCCGCGCGCCACGCCGTAATCGACGGGTTCGATTCCGCTGGCGCGGAGATGAGCGACGACGGCGTCCTTGAGGTCAACGCCCGCATCGTCGCAGCCGATCGCAAGCTTCATCGCGCAGCTTCCTGCGGTTCGACCGCCGCGAGCACGGCCGCGACAACGAGGGCGGACGACGTCGCCCCCGCGTCCTGATGACCGCGCGTCCGCTCGCCGAGCTTCGCGGCCCGGCCGCGCGTCGCGATCATGTCCCGCGTGCTTTCGGCGCCGCTCGTAGCGGCCGTACTCGCCGCACGCAGCGTCGCGAGCCCGTCCGCCCCATCCGCCGCAGCGGCACGAGCCGCCTCAGCCGCCGGAGCGAACGCGTCGAGCATCGTCTTGTCACCCGGCTTGGTCTTTCCGCGCTGAACGATGCCGTCGCAGCACGCACCGAACATCGCGGCGACCGTGGCTCCGTCGAGCGACGTCTTGCCCGCAGCGATCTTGCCGGCGCGAATGAGCGCCGTCCCATACAACGGTCCCATCGCGGCACCAACGCCGCTGATGAGCGACTTGCCGACCACGTCGAGGAACGCGCCGATGTCGTCGCCCTCGAATGACGCGGTCGCCTCGACCGCCCCGCGCGCACCGAGCGCCATGCTCATGCCGTGATCGCCGTCGCCGCCCGCAGCGTCGAGCGCAGAGAGTTGCGTGGCATGCTCCTCGATGACACGTGCCACCGCATCGAGCACCGTACGACAACGACCCATGAAACCTCCGTGTAACCGGTTACGCAAGAAAGCTCCCGACAGTACTCCTCGATCTGGGAAGTTACTCCTGCCGCCGTTCACGCGCCGCGCGGGGACCGGGAGCGCGTGACGTTCGCTCGAAAGACCGATCCGGTCGTCGGCACGAGCGGGCGCCACCCGAAGGAGCCCGATGCAGGAACCGCTTCGAACGCCGCGCCCGAGGATAAGCGACGTCGCGCGTTTGGCAGGCGTTTCCGTGGCGAGCGTTTCACGGGTGCTCAACGACACCGACGCCGTGGGCGATGCGACGCGGGCGAAAGTACTCGAAGCCGTACGGTCGCTGAACTTCAGCATCGATCAGCGGGCGCGCGCGCTGAGTCGCCAACGCTCAGAAACCCTCGGGATCATCGTCGCCGACGTCGCGAACCCGTTCACGGCGCAGGTCTTGCACGCAATCGAGATCGTCGCACGGCGCGCGGGCTACAACCTGCTGCTCGGGAACTCTCGCGAAGACGCGGCTCGCGAACGCGACAACTGCGAGGCCATGCTCGCGCAACGCATCGACGGCGTCATCATCCTCCCCGTTACGCGCAGCGGCGCGGCACTTCTCCCGCTCCTCGCGCACGACGTGCCGGTTGTCTGCCTCGATCGCTACGTCGAAGACGTCGACCTCGACGCCGTCGCCGTCGACAATGTCGCGGCGGGAGCGATCGCCGCGGCGACCTTGATCGAGGAGGGCCACGTTCGACTCGGCGTGATCGCCGCCGGCACGACGACGGTCGGTCGCGATCGGCTCGCGGGCTTTTGCGCCGAGGTCGAGCGCCGAGGCGTTGCGCTTCCGGAACACGCCATTCGCATTGGCGACCTCACGCTCGAGAGCGGGCACGAGCACGCGCTCGCACTCTGCTCGATCGCCGACGGTCCGACCGCGCTCTTCGTTCAAAATCACCCGATGGCGCTCGGCGCCCTCCTCGCGCTTCGCGAGCTGGGTCTCCGCGTTCCGCAGGACGTGAGCTTGATCGCCTTCGACGATCCGCCGTGGGCGCAACTGCTGGAACCAGCCCTCACGACGCTCCGCCAGCCGACCGACCTGCTGGGCTCAACCGCGGCGGAGATGCTGCTCGAGCGCCTGAGGCGTCGCCATGACGGGCCGACGCGCCGGCTCGTCTTCACGCCGGAGCTCGTCGTACGGCGTTCGGTCGGGCAGCCCAACGCCACGGCGCGCCGGAACCTCGGTTCGAGCCCCAATCATTGCCAAAGCTGACGGTCGCTCGCCGAGACGCCCGTTATTCCCGCCCGCAGCAACTCGTCGATCTCGCGCATCGAAGCGACGAGGCCGCCTGCGATGAGCGGCAGATTGAAGGTTACGGCACCGAGCGCGGCCACGGCGCGCGGTGCGACGGGCGCCGGCAGCAACTCCACGGCATCGGGCCGAAAGCGCTCGACCGCGCGGACGGCGCTCGCGAGCGCGACCGAGTCCAGCAAGAAGCTGCGCTGGACGGCGAGCAGCCCTTTTGCGCGCGCCGCCCGGAGCGGCTCGACGTGCGTTGAGATGATCCCCGCGATGCCGACGCTCGCGAGATACTCGACGGCGGCCGCATCCTTCGAGAGGCCGCCGACGAGATCGAGATTGACGAACGTCGTCTTCGCCGCATCGATGAGCGGCGCGACGAGGCCTCCGATCGAGCCGACGTTGCCGCAGAGCACGTACACGACTTCACCACGCGCAACGCAGGCCGCGACGACCGCATCCGAGTTCCGAATGGCGGGGATGATCGGCCAGCGGCCGAGCGCGTCGCCGAGGGATTTCAGGCGGCGGAGGTCTCGCCGGCGAGCAAGCGCGATTTCTCGTCCTGCTGCAGGCGTGCGACGATGCGGTCGAGGTTCCCGTCCATCAGATCCCTGACGTTGCCGAAGTTCTCATTGATCCGATGGTCGGTCACGCGGTCCTGCGGAAAGTTATAGGTGCGGATCTTCTCGCTGCGGTCGCCCGTGCCGACTTGGCTGCGGCGCATGCTGCCGACGGCTTCTTCGGCTTCGCGACGCTGCCGATCGGCGAGCACGCTTCGCAGCATCGTCATCGCGCGCTCGCGATTCTGGAGCTGCGAGCGCTCCTCGCTGCACGACACGATAACGCCCGATGGAACGTGCGTGATGCGAATGGCGGATTCGGTCTTGTTGACGTGCTGGCCGCCCGCGCCCGAGGCCTTGAACGTATCGATCTGGAGATCGCTCGAGCGGATCTCGACGGCGCCCTGCTCCTGGACTTCCGGGAGGACGGCAACCGTCACGGTGCTCGTGTGGACGCGGCCCTGCGATTCCGTCGCGGGGACGCGCTGAACGCGGTGCACACCGCTCTCATATTTGAGGAATCGATACGGCTCGTTGCCGCGGACCCCGAGCACGATCTCCTTGACGCCGCCGGCGTCGCTCTCGCTCTGCGAGAGGATCTCCGTGTGCATCCGGCGTCCCTCGGCATACCGAGCGTAGAGCCGCGCGAGTTCGGCGGCGAAGAGGCTCGCCTCGTCGCCGCCCGCGCCGGCGCGAATCTCGACGAAGACGTCCTTGTCATCGTTGGGATCGCGCGGCAACATCAACTCGGTGAGCTCGGCTTCGAGCCCACGGCGCCGCACGACGAGCGCGGGCGCTTCCTCTTCGGCGAGCGCACGCAACTCTGGGTCGCTGCGATCCGACGCGAGCGTGTCATTCTCGATGATCTCCGCGAGGAGACGTTTGTACGACCGGTAGGCGACGACGATCGGCTCGTTCGCGGACCGCTCCTTCACGAGCACGGTGAACCGCGCCTGATCGAAGGTTCCGCCCACGCTCGCGAGCGACGCTTCGATCTCGTCGAAGCGTCGCAAGAGCGACTCGAGCCGGTCGAGATTGAACACGCGGTGCGGGTGCTACGCCTCCGGCGCTGCGGCCGCGGCGGCTTCCTTCTGGCTCTTGCGATCGGCGGCTTCGGTCTTCTTCTTTTCGGCGGCGGCCATGCGCTGATTGAACTTATCGACGCGGCCGGCCGTATCGAGGAACTTTTGCTGACCCGTGAAGAGCGGGTGGCACTGCGAGCACACTTCGACCGAGATGCTCTTGAGCGTGGAGCCCGTGGTGAACGAGGCGCCGCACGCGCAATGGACTGCGGCGTCGGAGTACCAGGTGGGGTGGATCTTGTCTTTCACAACCGCCCGATTATAGCAGGTCTCGCAAGCGGCGTCTCCTCGAAGACGAAAGACTGTCGGGAACGCGGGCCGAAGCCCGCGCGTTGGCTCCGCAGGGAGCATCCGGGCGATCCCGGTTCCCACGAGTGAGGATATTTGAAGCAGCTACGTTCTCCGCGCGTTCCCGCCGCCTTCGCGGGGGCACTCGCGCTCGCGCTCGCGGCCGGCTACGGGCCGTCGGGCGGCACGCGCGCCGCGGCGCAGAACGCGCCGCCGGCACCGCCGCAGCCGATCCTCACCTCGCCGACGCCGGCACCCGCCGCCAGCGCCGGTGCGACCGCTCTTCCGAGCGGGATCTCACCCGTCGCGACCCCCGATCTCAGCACGCCCGCATCGGCGCCGACGGAGACGCCGAGTCCCACCCCTGCGCCGCGCGGCCGCCGCGGCCGCCGGAGCCGGCCGGCTCCGGCGAGCGCGAGTGCCACGCCGACCCCGCCGCCCGCCCCGACGGCGACCCCGACGTCGCCCGCGTTCGCGACGCTCGACGGCACGTGGGAGGTCCAGGCCCAGTACATCGACCACACCGATTACTCGTATCTCGTCATCAAACAGGAGCCTTCGGGCAACCTCGGCGGCGAGTGGCGCGTTCAAAAGCACGTCTATCCGCTCACGGGAACGTACGACGGCCGGATCATCCGCTTCACGGCGGCCGAACCGTCGCTGAAGGTGGTCTTCAGCGGCTACGTCGAGGGCGCACAGGACATGATCGGACTCATCGATTTCGGCGTCCCAAAGACGGACGCGACGCCGTTCACGGCCGAACATCGGCCGAGTGGCGGACACGGCCTCTTCAAATGACGACCGATCGCGCGTTCGGCTTCCGGACGCGAGCGCTGCACGCCGGAACGCCGCCCGACCCGACGACGGGCGCTCGCGCGATGCCGATCTACATGAGCTCGAGCTTCGTGTTCGACTCGACCGAGCACGCGGCCGAGCTCTTCGCGCTGCGCACCTATGGGAACATCTATAGCCGCATCGGCAACCCGACGGTAGCCGCCTTCGAGGAGCGGCTCGCGAGCCTCGAGGGCGGGCTCGGCGGCGTCGCGTTCGGCAGCGGCCTCGCGGCGCAGCTCGCGACGGTGCTCTGTCTCGCGCAAGCGGGCGATCACGTCGTCGGGAGCGCGAGCCTCTACGGCGGAACGATCACCCAGTTCACGGTCACGCTCAAGCGCATGGGCATCGACTGCACGCTCGTCGCCGGCGACGATCCGGCCGACCTGCGCGCCGCAATCCGCGAGAACACGAAGCTCGTTTTTGTCGAGACGATCGGGAACCCGCGTGGCAACGTCGCCGACCTCGAGACGATCGCCACGGTCGCCCACGCCGCGGGTGTGCCGCTCGTCGTCGACAACACGTTCGCGACGGCCGCGCTCTGTCGGCCGATCGAGTGGGGCTCGGACATCGTCGTGCAGTCCGCGACAAAATTCGTTGGCGGTCACGGCACGGTCATCGGCGGCGCGCTCGTCGAGAGCGGCCGCTTCCCGTGGGGCGCAAAACACCCGCTGCTCACGTCGCCGAGCCCCGGCTATCACGACATGAACTTCGCCGAGACGTTCAACGAGTTCGCGTTCCTCATGCGCGCGCGGACGGAAGTGTTGCGGGACGTCGGTGCGTCGCTCTCGCCGATGAACGCGTGGCTGCTGCTGCAAGGGCTCGAAACGCTACCGCTGCGCATGACCGCGCATGTCGCCAATGCACGCCGGATCGCTTCGTTCCTCAATGATCGTGACGAGGTCTCGTGGGTCGCCTACGCCGAGCTCGACGACTCGCCGTATCGCGCGCTCGCGGCAAAATATCTGCCGCAGGGCGCGGGCGCGATCTTCACGTTCGGCCTGCGTGGCGGGCGCGAGGCCGGGCGCGCGTTCATCGAGGCGCTCGAGCTCTGGAGTCATCTCGCAAACGTCGGCGACGCAAAGTCGCTCGTCATCCATCCGGCATCGACGACGCATCAGCAACTCACGGACGATGAGATGCGCGCGGGCGGGATCGTGCCGGAGATGATTCGGCTCTCGGTCGGCCTCGAAGATCCCGAAGACCTCATCTGGGATCTCGAGCGCGGCCTGCACGCGGCGCGCACGGCGACGGCCGCGGGCGCGCGCTAACGTGCCGATCGTCGAGACCGTCTCGGGCCGGCGCGCGCTGCTCGCGGCGACGCGTACGGTCGCGATGGTCGGCGCGTCGCCCGATCCGACCCGGCCGAGCTACTTCGTCTTCTCGTATCTGCGGACCAAGGGCGTCCTCGACGTCGTCCCGATCAATCCCAACGTCTCGGAAATCGACGGGATTCGCGCGTATCCGACGCTCGCCGCGTACGCGGCCGACCGCGGAGCGCCCGATCTCGTCGACGTCTTTCGCAAACCGAGCGCGGCGGCGGGCGTCGCGCGCGAGGCGATCGCGATCGGCGCCAAGGCGATTTGGTTCCAGTACGGCGTGATCGATGCCGAGGCCATCCGGCTCGCCGATGCGGCGGGCCTGGCGGTCGTCGTCGATCGCTGCCTCAAGGTCGAGTCGGCACGCTTCGACGGCGGCCTCTCGATCGGTGGCCTCGACAGCGGCCTCATCTCGTCGCGCCGGGCGGCTCGTCCGATCCGCGCCACGCGTCCCGCGCCGTGAGCCGGGCGGAGGTTCCGAGCGCCGCCGAGCTCGACGCGGCGTTCCTCGCCGTGGTCGCCGACTGGGCGGCGGGCGGCGTCGGCTGCGACGACGCGCGCTTCGACGAGCTCGCCCGAGCCGCGTGCGCCCATCAGCTCGCACGCAACGCGCCGTACGCGCGCTTCGCCGCCGGCGCGGGCATCGCCGCGGATCGTCTCCCAACGAACTGGCGCGACGTGCCGGCCGTCCCGGCGAGCGCCTACAAGGACGCGACGCTCGCGACGTTCGACGTCGCAACCGCGCAAGCCGAATTTCACTCCAGCGGCACGACCGCCGGGGTGAGCGGCGTCCACTGGCTCGAGAACGTCGCGCTGTACGACGCCGCGTTGCTCGCCGGCTTCGACCGCTTCGTCATCGCCGACGGCGCGCGGCTGCGCTATCTCCATCTCGTGCCGGATCCGCGGACGCGGCCGCATTCTTCGCTCGGCTACATGATGGCGCGCGTGGCGGCGCTGCGCGGCATCGGCGAGCCCGGCTGGTATCTCGGCGACGATGCGATCGACGTCGCCGGCTTCGAAGCCGCGCTCACAGCGGCGTGTCGCGCGGGCGCGCCCGTGTGCATCGCGGGGACGGCGTTCGCGCTCGTCGCGCTCGTCGACGCGCTCGACGCCGCGGGCCGATCGCAAAGCGCTCCGCCGGGTTCGCGATTGATGGAGACCGGCGGGTTCAAGGCCCGTTCGCGCGTCGTCGAGCGCTCCGAACTGTACGGGCGACTCTCGGCGAGCCTCGGCATCCCCGAGACGGAGATCATCGCGGAGTACGGCATGACGGAACTCGTCAGCCAATATTACGACGCACCGGACCTGCGCGGCGCCGTCGCGACGCGCCCGAAAGTCTCGCCGCCTTGGCTGCGGACCCTCGTCGTCGATTCATACGGTCATGAAGTTCCGGACGGCGAGGTCGGAACGCTGCGCCACGTCGATCTCGGCAATCGCTCGTCGTGCATCGCCATCAATACCGAGGACCGCGGCTACCGCACGCCGCATGGCATCGTGCTCCTGGGCCGAATGCTCGACGCGCCGCCGCGCGGCTGCTCGCTCGACGCCGAAGATTTGCTCGCTCGCGTATCATCCCGATGACCGAGCCGCTCGAGGAGCGGAGCGAGACGATCGTCGTCCCCGACATGCACGCGTTCCCGGGTCACATCGCCTGCGACTCGGCGTCGCGCTCGCAGATCGCCGTGCCGCTCGTCGTCGCCGGTCGTGCCGTCGGGGTCCTCGACGTCGCTAGTCCGCAGCCCGATCGGTTCGCCGAGGCCGACCGAACCTTTCTCGAAGCGATCACGACGCTCGACATCGCTTCGTCGGACCGCCGCTGATTCGCGTGCGAGCGTTGGGCTCGGGAATTTCGGCGCATCGATGGTCGGCGCCGTGCTGCTACTCTACGCGTACCGGACGTTGCATTTGAACGCAGCCGTCGTCGGCGTCACGCTCGGCTTCGCGAACGTCGGCTATCTTGGCGCGTTGCTCGCGACACCAGCGGTTCGCCGATTTGGTTTCGGCACGACGCTCGTCGCGACGACGGCGGCGTTCGCGGCCGCGCCGTTTCTCTTGCCGCTCGCGATGCACGGCGCGCCGGTCGCAGTCCTCTTCCTCGTCGAGCTCATTGCGACGATCTGCATTCCGATCTTCAACATCAATCAGCTGAGCTTCCGGCAGGGCCTCGTCGCAGCCGAGCTGCAAGGCCGGATGAACGCGACCATGCGGACGTTCGTCTGGGGCACGATTCCGCTCGGGTCGTTCCTCGGCGGCGCGCTCGCCTCGAAGGTCAGGATCGTGCCGACCATCCTCGCCGGCGCGTCGGACGGCGCGCTCGCAATTCTGCCGCTGCTGCGGCGCGAGATCTTCGCGGTCGGGCGCGCCGGCTGATGTCGGCCCGGGGCCGTGGCGCTAGGCGATCGTTCCGCGCCGCTCTTGAACGCCGGGCATCGCCGGCAGCGGGGCGAGGACGAACGGGCGGCCGGCGTACGAGAAGAAGCGCAACGCCGGTTCATTCGACGGGTCGCGGGCGAGGCGAAGCATGAGCCGGCCAAATCCGAACCGCGTCTCGATCGCCTGCGGCGTGATCGAGAGCGACATCGTCGAGAGGATCAGCGCGTATCCGGCGAGACCGGCGGCGGAGGCGGTACGGAGGATTCGATTCGCTCGGCGAGGTCGACCGGGCGCAAACGCGATTCCGGCCGCTGCTCCGGCGAGCGCCAGGCTCGGCCAGCCGAATCGAGTTCTCATCTCAGTCGCCATGGTCTCTCCGTCTCCGTGAAAGTGGCCGTCATAGCAAGGTCACGCCGTAGAATATCTCTTTCTTGATCAAGATACAACCCGTCGATATGCGGTTCCCCCGGTTCCTCACCGGCGGCGGCGTGGAAGGTTGCGGTGCGGAGTCCGGCTGAAGGGAACGCGATGCGGATTTGGCGCGTGCTCGCCGCGCTCGACGGGACCGCGCGGCGGTTCGCGTCGCACGACTCGCCGGAGCGCCGCGCCATCGTCCCGCTCGTCGCGGAGCGGACCGGCTACACTGCGCCCGTGGTCGGCCACGCGCTCGATCGCCTCTTCGGCGGCATCGATGCCGATCGGCTCGCCGCGGCGATCGCGGGCGACATCGGCGGCATCGAGGCGCTCGACGGCTGGCTGGCACGCCCCGGCCGGCCGGACGTGACCTACCGGCCGCTCGGCCGCATCGCGCTCGTTGCGAGCGATACGACGATCGGCGCGGCGATCCCAGCGCTCTGCTTCGCGCTCTGCAGCGGGGCCCGGGTGCTCGTCAAGGACCGTAGCGATCGGCTCGCGGCCGCCTTCGTCGCGGCACTCGCCGAGCGTGAGTCCGAGCTCGCGGCCCGCGTGGAGGTCGGGACCTGGAACGGCGCGGACGACGCGGAGACGCGTGCGAAGCTCGCGGCCGCGGCAGTCGTCGTCGCGTACGGCAGCGACGGGGCGCTGCGTGCGATCGCGGCGTCCGCGCCCGGCGCCCGGCACTTCGGCTACGGCCATCGCACGAGCGTCGCCTACGTCGGCCGCGAGGCCCTTGCCGACGACCGCACGGCGCGCGAGCTCGCCCTTGAGCTGGGCCGCGACGCGCTCCTCTACGACGGCGAGGGTTGTCTCTCGCCGCACGCGTGCTTCGTCGAACGCGGCGGTGCGGTCGACGCCGAACGCTTTGCGGACCACGTCGTCGCGGCAGCGGATGCCATCGCGCGGGCCTTTCCGGCCGGTCGCGCGGAAGCGACGCCCGAGGCGACGGCGTACCGGCGGGCGGCGGCGTTCCGCGCAACGCAACGCAGCGGGGCGCCCATGCCGAGCGCGCTCGGCGGCCCGCATCTCGTCGACTTCGATCCGCCGCGCGACGTGCCGCCGCCACTGCTGCCGCGCGTGCTCGGGCTCTATCCCGTCGACGGCCCAGCCGACGCCGCGGCGTTCCTCGGACGCCACGCGCTGCCGCTCGAGGGGTTCGCCGTCGCGCCCTGGGAATCGCCCGCGCTCGAGACCATGGCACTGGCGTCGGGCGCGTCGCGCATCTGCCGGATCGGCGCGCTGCAAGATCCGCCGCTTGGGGGCGAGCACGGCGGCGAACCGCGGATCCGGCCCTTCGTTCGCGCGGTGTATCGCGGATGACGGACGACGCGTATGGCCTCGAGTCGATCGTCACGGCCATCCCCGGGCCGCGCTCGATCGCGCTTACGCGCGAGCTCTCGCGTACCGAACCGCGCGGCGTGACGTATCTCGCGCACGACTTCCCCGTGGCGTGGGCGCGCGCGCACGGCGCGCTCGTGTGGGACGTCGATGGCAATCGCTATCTCGATGCGACCGCCGCCTTCGGCGTTGCGGTCACGGGCCATGCCAACGGCGCCGTCGCCGCGGCGATCGCGGCGCAAGCCTCGCTGCTTCCCCACGCCATGGGCGACGTGCACCCGGCCGAAGTCAAGATCGCCTTGCTCCGCGCGCTCGTGGCGATCGCGCCCGTCGATGACGCGCGCGCGTATCTCGGCGCGAACGGCTCCGATGCGATCGAGTTCGCGCGGAAGACCACGTTCCTGGCGACGGGGAAGCCGAATCTCGTCGCCTTCGAAGGGTCGTACCACGGCTTGAGCTACGGCGCGCTCGCCGTCGGCGGCATCGCGCGCTTCCGCGACCCGTGGGCCGCCCAGATTCCGCGCGGGGCGACGCTCGTACCGTATCCGCGCGATGCGGCCGGACTTGCGATGACGCTCGCGGCGATCGAAGACGCGTTTGCGCGTGACGCGTCGCTCGGCGGGATCATCGTCGAGCCGATCGCGGGCCGCGCGGGCGTCGTCATTCCGCCCGACGGCTTTCTGCCGGCGCTGCGCACGATCTGCGACGCGCGCGGCGCGCTGCTGGTCGTCGACGAGATCTACACGGCGTTCGGCCGCACGGGCGACACGTTCGTCTGCAACCGGGCGCGCGTGCGGCCCGACGTGCTCTGCGTCGGGAAGGCGCTCGGCGGCGGGTTCCCGATCTCCGCCGCGATCGTCGCCGGCCGCGTTGCCAACGCCTGGTCGCCGTCCGCCGGGGAAGCGCTGCACACGGCGACGTTTCTCGGGAATCCGATGGGTTGCGCAGCAGCGCTCGCTCAGCTCGACGAACTCGCGCGGCTCGACGTCGCGGGCCGTGCGCGCGCGCTCGAACCGATCGTCCGCACGCGCTTGAACGCCATCGGCGAGCGATCGCCGGGCGTCACGGCGATCCGTGGCCGCGGTATGCTGTGGGCGCTCGAGTGCGCCTCGCCAGCCGTCGCCGGCCGCTGCGTCACGCGGGCGCTCGCGCGCGGGCTGCTGCTGCTGCAGAACGGGCTCGCGGGCGAAGCGGTCGCCTTCGCACCGCCGCCGATCGTCACGGGCGCCCAACTGCAGCGCATGCTCGACCTCCTCGAAGCCTCGCTGCACGTCGAAGGAGACGTTTGATGCGCTTGCCCGTCGGTACCGAGATCCGTGTTCGTGCGGTGCTCTTCGACATGGATGGAACGCTCGTGAATTCCAACGCCGCCGTCCTGCTGGTCTGGCGGCAATGGGCCGAGCGGCACGGGCTCGACGGCGACGCCATCACCGCGTCGACCCATGGCCGGCGGGCGGGCGATACGGTCCGCGCGTATGCGCCGGCCGGCCTCGATCTCGCTGCCGAAGTCGCATGGCTCGAGGAACACGAGCTCGCCGAACGCGACGGGATCATCGCCGTTCCCGGAGCGCGCGAACTCATCGCGGCGCTGCCGCCCGACCGCGTCGCGCTCGTCACGTCGGCCCCGCGCGCGCTCGCAGCAATGCGGCTCGAACGCGCGGACGTCCCCGTGCCGGCCGTCTTCATCAGCGCCGAGGACGTCGTTCGAGGAAAGCCGGATCCCGAAGGCTATCTCGAGGCCGCGCGCCGCCTCGGCGTCGGCGCGCGCGACTGTCTCGTCGTCGAAGACGCGCCCGCCGGCCTCGAGGCCGGGCGCGAGGCCGGCGCGCGCGTGCTCGCCGTCGCGACCACGCTGCCGCCGCACGAGCTCGATGCCTGGGACTGGCTGCCGGATCTTTCGTCGCTGACGGTCGAGCGAGCCGGCGACGCGCTCGTGGCGCACGTCGTAGACGACTCGGACTAACGCGCGAGCCGAACGTTACGTCGAGGAGCTCGACGACGGCGAAGTGGGCTCGAGCGCGTCCGTTCGCCGCGCGAGCCAAGAGTTCGGATACGCTTTGCTTTCACGCTTCGCATAACGCGCGAAGCTTCCGTCGTCGTACCCGGTCGCAACGATCTCGAGCGCCGCATCGACGGCCTGCCAACGCTGCCCGTATTCGAACCAGATCGCGTACGCTTGCGCGATCGACTCGTATGCTTCGGCGCGACGGCCGTTGCTGGCGTGCACGATGCCGATCCGGAACGCGCGGTCGGCGACGCTTCGGCGATCGAAATTCGCGAGCGAGTGGCCCGTCTCGCCCAATCGTTCGTCAACGGCGATCAATCGAGCGGCGCGATCAGGGTCTCGGGGGGCGAGTGCGCGCGCGAAGAGCGTCAGCGCGAAACGCTGCTCGGGACGCGCCTGCCAGTCGAAGGCTTCAGCAATTGCGACGGCCTCGGATTGATCGGTCGCCTCGGCGAGCGGCACGCTGGAAGCGTTGCTCACGATCATGGCGTCTGCGATCGTCGCGAGCCAGAACCCGTCCCGGCTCGAAGTCAGCGCGCGCTCGCGACCGAGGCGCTCGAAGTTTCCGACGGCCCGCGCCGCATCTCCGGCAAGCGCGTAGAGCCAGCTGCACGATCGCTCGATCTCGAGGGCGGGCCAGTTGAGGGACGGCGGCCAGACCGCGGTATCGACGAGCTCGAGTTCCACGATGTCGTCGAGCACGCCAAAATCCCGCGCGATGAAGCTTAAATTCATATAGCAGAACGCGAGCAGGTATAAGTCCGCCGGTTGCGCCCGTTTGAGCGTTACGACCGCTTCACGCAAATACCGTAACTGCTCGTGAAAACGCCCCTGCGAACTCCGAGTCACGGCCAACGCATGCAAAGCACGCGCTTTACTGTTCGATATTGGCACGACGCTCAGAAGGCTCGAAGCCGGCGTCGCACCGAACGTGAGGTCACAGTGGATCGCCGACCAAGCGGATCGTTCGCATCGGTCGAGGTCGTTCGAGGCGTACGCGAGCGTCGCGTCTGTTGCCCAGAACTCGGACTCGAGATCGACGACCCCGAGACGCTCGACCGCAGACTTTGCCCTCGATCGATCGCGTTCGAACGTCTCGAGATCGAGACTTCGGGTATGCCGAATGAACGCGAGTACCGCCACCTCGGCGCGCTGGCGTTCATCGAGATCGCGACGCGCGTCAAGACGATCGAGCATCTTTTCAGCGTCTTCAATCCGCTGCAGCCGATAGAGAGCGCGCGCGCTCAACAGTTCGGCTTCTACACAAGCCTCCGATGCTAGCAACTCTACAGCGGAGGCGTAACGAGCGCTAAGGTATTCGTTGCGCGCCGCTGAGAAATTCGTCGATTTGCCCGTTGGTTCGACCTCGTCTTCAGCTACCACCGCGAGGAAGGTTCTGACCCTACCTCGCGTACGACCTATCATACGATTCGGTGACCCAATCGACCGGTCCGTGCCGACGGGGCGGGCTCGACGTACGGTTGAAGTTACGCCGGCATGACTGCGTGATTGGCCGGCATCACCGCGTGGTTCGCCGGCATGACCGCGTGGTTCGCCGGCATGACCGCGTGGTTGGCCGGCACGACCGCGTTATTCGCGGGCATCACCGCATGGTTCGCGGGCATCACCGCGTGATTGGCTGGCATCACCGCGTGATTCATCGAGAGTAGGAGCGAAAGAAGTGCGGTCATGATTGATCCTTGACGATGTGAGCGGCTCGCGCCGTTCGAGAAGTGATGACGCTCACAGAGGTACCCAGCGAAGTATCCTTCTCCTGCGAGACTTGAACGTGATCGGTCGATGCAGATCAGTAATTCTTAATATGTCGCACCGAAGATCGCATCGTAGATCGACAGATCTCAAAGATCTATTAAGCCGCAATCTCGGAAAGTGACGAGCGTCCGTGAATGTCACAGGGTCGATTCCGGTTGTCGACGGGATCGGCGGCCACTCGCGGCACGTCAAACGCTCAAAGCGCCAGGATCTCTTACTCCCGAAACGCGAGCGGCGAGCGGATCCGAACCGGGGTCGGAGGCGCCTGGAACTCGTCTGCAGGCAACGGTGCGCGCGGTACCGGAGATTCGGCGCATGCCTACGGTACTTCGGGTCGGAATCGTCGGAACCGGGTTTGGGGAACGCGTGCACGTGCCGGGGTTCGCGGCCCACGAGCGCTTCGAGGTCGTCGCGATCGCCTCGCCGACGACCGCCCCCGACGTCGCGAAGCGCCGGAAGATCCCGCACGCGTTCGGCTCGACCGCCGAGATGCTCGCGGGCGTCGAGCTCGACGTCCTCGCCGTGACGAGCCCGCCGTTCGATCACGCGCCGTCCGTCCTCGCAGGCCTCGAACGCGGGCTCCACATCCTCTGTGAGAAGCCGTTCGCGTTGGATGTCGCCGAAGCGGAGGCGATGCTCGTCGCGAGCGAACGTGCCGGCACGGTCTGCGCGGTCGCGCATGAGTTCCGATTTACGCCGCAGCGTCAGGCGATCGTCGAGCTGATCCGCAATCGACATCTCGGTCCGCTCCGCGGCATCGAGGTCACGCAGTCCTCGAATAAGCAACGCGCCTCGGTCGAACGCGAGAACGACTGGTACTACGATCGTGCGCGCGGCGGCGGGATCATCGGCGCGAACCTCTCGCACCTCGTCGATCAGGCGAATTGGTACGCCGGTCGGCCGCCGGTCCGCGTGACCGGCTTCTCGCGGACGGCCGATCCCAAACGCGTCGATGCGAATGGGCCATTTCCGACCGACGTCGCGGACGGCGCGTACGCGTATCTCGATTATGGCGACGGCCTAATCGCGACCACGTGGGTCGACGCGACGCGCGCCGTCGAGGGCGCGACGGTCGCCGTTCACGGCGAGCTGCGGACCGTCGTCGCGACCGGTGCGAACCAGGTCGACCTCACGACGTTCACCGTCGATGACGACGAGACGGCCGAGCTCGAGCTCGTGCCGCAGAAGCGCGCGAACCTCGCGGCCGCGCACCGCAATCTGCCCGCGTTCGCCGCGATGCTCGACGCGTTCGCGGCGGCGATCGACGGCCACGGCTACGGCGATCTCGCGACGTTCCGCGACGGGCTCGAGACGCAGAAGATCCTCGACCTCGTGGCCCGGGGCGAACCGCTTCGAGCTTAGGTTACGCCCGAGGCGACCGCCGCGCCGAGCGCGTAGAAAAGAAGTCGCAGCGCCGTGATCGTCGAGCGGCGCCGCACGTCGCCGCGACTGCCCGGGAACGTCGACGACTCGGTGACGACGGCACCGCCGCGCTCAGCGACCGCCACCCAGACGAGCCCGACGGGCTTCGTCGCCGTCGCGCCCGTCGGACCGGCGATGCCGGTCGTCGCGACCGCGTAATCGACGTCGAGCCGCTCGCACGCCCCGAGCGCCATGGCGCGCGCGACTTCCTCACTCACCGCGCCGTGCGCGCGGAGCAGCGACTCGTCGACGCCGAGCAGCGACGATTTGACCGCATTATCGTAGGCGACGATGCCGCCGCGAAACGCCCGCGACGCCCCGGGAACCCGTACGATGCGCTCGGCGACGGCGCCGCCCGTGAGCGATTCCGCCGTCGCGAGCGTCACGCCGCGCGCGATCGCGCGCGTCACGATCGCCGATTCAAGCGTCTCGGCGTCGATGCCGAAGAGCACGTCGCCGATCCGCTCGCGGACCTGCGCTTCGACGGGGGCGATCAGCGCATCGGCTTCGGCGCGCGTCGCCGCCTTCGCCATGATCTTGATGTCGACGAGCCCACCGTGCGCGAGCATCGCAATCTTCGGATTGGTTTGATCTCGGAAGAGCGCTTCGATGCGCGCGTCGAGATCGGATTCGCCGATGCCGACCGTGTGGAGCGTGCGCGTCGCGATGATCGCCGCGATGGGCTCGCGCGCGGCAAGCCACGGGCAGAAGCCGTCGAGCAGCATCGGGAGCATCTCGCGCGGCGGCCCGGGCAGGCACACGACGAACGTGCCGTCGGCGCGGGTCGCGATGAAGCCGGGCGCGGTCCCGTTCGCATTGGGCAACACCGTGCAGCCGCGCGGCAGGTGCGCTTGCCGGACGTTATTGGGCGCGATGGGTCCGGTCCGGCCGAACGAGCGGAAGCGCGCCTCGATCGCACGCAGCGACGGCTCATGCTGTTCGAGCGGCAGATCGAGCGCGGCGGCGACGGCCTCCTTTGTGATGTCATCCACCGTCGGCCCGAGGCCGCCCGTCGTCACGACGCCGTCGGCGCGCTCGAGGGCGCCGCGCACCATCGCCTCGAGCCGGACGACGTTGTCGCCGACCGAGTGCTTCGCGAAGACGTCGACGCCGCGCGCCGCGAGCTCGGCCGAGATCCGGACGCTATTCGTATCGATCGAGTCACCGAGCAACAGCTCGGTTCCGACCGTGACGATCTCAACGCTCGCCACGCTAGAGGACTGTCGGCCGGAAGTTCTCGAGCTCTTTCTCGAACCACTCCGGATACGTCATCTCGACGTCGAATGTGAAGCCCGTTGCCTTCGCGATCATCGCCGCGCGGCGTTCGGCAGACGTTGTGATCCGCGCCTTGTTGCGCTCCTTCTGCACGTTATGGCAGTCGATGAAGCGCACGAACTTCTCGTCCATCACCCGCTCGAGCGCGAACTTGATGAGCTTGCCGATGCGCGGCGCGATGCCGCCCGTCGAGATCGCGATGCGCACCGGGCCCGCCTTGATGGTTGCCTGCATCGCGACGAAGCCGTGCTTGGGCTGATCGATGCAGCAGAGCAGAAACTTATGCTTGTTCGCATACTCGCGCATCTTGATCGCGGGTGGCTCGACCTGCGGCGTGTAGAGCACGAAGAAGGCGTCCGCAACGTCCGCCTCTTTGACGTTCTCCCAATCAGTGAGCCAGACGAGATCGGCGCCGACCTCGTGCAGCGCCTCGTTCTTCTCGATCGCCTCGCGATCGTCGGCGGCGCCGATGAGGACGACCTTGCGGCCGCGCAAATTGAGCCCGACGGGATAGAAAATGTAGGGATAGTCGCGGACGTCGCGCCCCTTGAGGCTCGGCAGGTCCATCACGTCCATGTCCATTGGTACGGTACCGTTCCTATCTAGAAATCGACGGGGCGAAGGTAGTAATCGTTGATCGACGTCTCGCTCAGCATCGCGGTCGTCGGCAAATGCCGCTTCCAGTGCGTCGACTCGACGCGCCGCCGAACGAGCGCGACCGCCTCCGGTTCGTGGCCGCGCACGGCGATCCGATCGTCGGGATAGCCTGCGAGCATGAGCGCGAGGATCCGGTCAGCCTCGCGATACGTGATGCCGAGATCGGTCTCGTCGGTTTGATTCGCTTCGAGATCCGCGCTCGGAGCCTTCGTGACCACGCGGCGCGGCACGCCGAGCTCCCGGGCGAGTGCCCAGACCTGCGTTTTATAGAGATCGCCGATGGGATTGAGCGGCGGCGAGTCGTCCGCGTGCCATGTGAAGTAGCCCATGAGCCGTTCGGTCTTGTTCCCGGTCCCGAGCGGCAACGCGCCGAGCCGTGCCGACTGATCGAAGAGCGCGAGCATCCGCACGCGCGCCATGACGTTGCCGCGGCGACGACCATCCGCGTCCGGGGCGAGCGTGAGATAGCCGTCGACGGCGCCAGAGATGTCGAGCGTCATCGTTTCGCACCCGAGATCGTCGATGACGGCCTGCGCGTCACCAAGACTATCGGAGCTCGACGACCGGTACGGCATCCGAATCGCCGTGACGTTCCCCGCGCCGAGCGCGCGGACGGCGAGATACGCGACGACGGCCGAATCCACGCCCCCGGAGAGCCCGAGGACGGCGCGCGAGATGCGGCGGCGTACGACGAGCTCGTCGTGCAGGAATGCCGTTAGCCAGTTCGCGACGAGCGTCGTGTCGATCGAAAGATCGGGTTCCGCGGGCGCGCTCGCATCGACGACCGGCAGCGTGCTCATAAGAGCGCGTCCTCGCCGCCGCGCAGCAGGTCCGGCATCACCTCGCCGAGATCGCCAAGGAGCGGCAACCGCGCGCGCGCGAGATCGATGTCGGCATCGTCGAGCTCCGCACGCAACACCGCGGCGCCGAGCGCCGGCAACGAGCCGACGATGCGGCCGAAGGGGTCGATCACGAGCGACGAGCCGGACATGCCCTTCCCGCCTTCGAAGCCGGCGAGGCCGGCGTAGATCGCGAACATGCCGTGTTCGACCGCGTATGAACGCATCACGTCGCGCCAGTAGCGCACGTTGTCGAGTTCGCCGCCGCCGACGAATCCGCGGCCAGGCGAGGCGCTGGGGACGATGAGGTAGCGCGCGCCGCGCAGCGCCGCGAGCGTCGGCATCAGCGCGTGCCACGCGTCCTCGCAGATCAGCAGCGCCGCGGTACCCAGGCGGGTCGGAAACGTCGCGAAGCGCCGGCCGCGCGAGACGAAGCGCGCCTCGTCGAACACGCCGTACGTCGGGAGGAAGAGCTTGCGATGGACGTGGACGATGCGCTGCGATGCGCCGTCGAGCTCGAGGTACGCGGCGGAATTGTAATACGAGCCACCGTCGGCCTCGTAGAAGCCGAGCACGAGATCGACGCGGCCGCCGCCCGCCGCCGCCCAACGTTCTGCGACGAGCGACGCGATCGCGGCCGCCGACCGCGCGAGCGCGTGCACGGCACCCTCGAGGAAGTAGCCGGTCAGCGCGGCTTCGGGTAGCACGATGAGGTCGTACGGCCGCTCCTCGGCGACGAGCTGTGCGAACACGTCACCGAGCGCGCCAAGATTGCCGGCGAGGTCACCCTTGCGAGGCTTCGTTTGGACAACGGCGAGCTTCACACGGCGGCCGGCATCGGAATGGGAACCGGCGCCGCCGAAGACGCATCGGGCGAGACGCGCTCGGCGAGCTCCTCGGCGGGATAGGTCCAGATCTCGGCGAGCGTCGGGTGCAGGTGGGGGATCCGTGCGAACTCGCCGACCGTCCCGCCGTACCACATTGCGACGACGACCTCGTGGACGAGGTCCGAGGCCTCGACGCCGACGACCGCGGCACCGAGCAGCTTCCCGTCGCTCGGCGATGCGAGCATTTTCACGAAGCCGAGCGTCTTGCCGATCGAGATGGCCTTGCCGTGATCCGCAAAGGGATAGGAGGCGGCGATGAACGGCACGTTCTCGCGCGTGAGCTCCTTCTCGGTGCGCCCGACGACGGCGACCTGCGGATCGGTGAAGACCGTGTGCGTCCGCTGCAGGGTGTAATCGGCCGCATCGTTCGTGCCGAGCACGGCGTTGCGGGCCGCGAGCTCGCCCTGATAGATCGCGACGTGAACGAGCGGGTAGACGCCGTTCACGTCACCGACCGCGAAAATCGTCGGGACGCTCGTTCGAAGATCCGGCCCGACCGTCACGCCCGTCATCGGGTGGGTCCGGACGCCCGCGTTCTCGAGCGCGAGCCCGGCGACGTTGGGCAGGCGGCCGAGCGCGTAAAAGATCTCGTCGGCGGCCACCGAGTCCTCGACGCCGTCTCTCACGAAGTGCACGACCTTCTCGTCGCCCGAGAGCTCGACACGCGAGAGCAGTGCGCGATCGCGCACGTCGATGCCCTCGGCGCGAAAGGCGGCCGTGAGCGCTTCGCCGACGTCGGCATCCTCGGGCGAGAGCAGGTGCGGCGCGCGGATCACGAACGTCGTGCGCACGCCCATCCGGGCCAGGAACTGGCCGAGCTCGGCGCCGACGTAGCCGCCGCCGAGCACGATGACCGATGTCGGAAGCACGGGCGTGTCGAGCACCTCGTCGCTGTCGATGTAGCCGGCCTCGGCGAGCCCGGGCACGACGGCGTCGGCGATGACGCTGCCGGTCGCGATGATGACGTTCGTCGCCTCGAGCACGACATCGTCGCCGACCGCGACCTCCGTCGGAGAGAGGAAGCGCGCGTTACCCTCGTACATCGGGAACTGCTCGAGGCTCTCGATCCGGTAATCGGCGAAGCCTCGAATCACCTCGCGCTTCCGTGCGAAGATCGCCGCGAGATCGACCTTGGGATCCGGCGCCTCGATGCCGAGCTCGCCCGCCTCACGGATGTCGTGTACACGGTCGCTCGAGGCGAGCAGCGTCTTGGACGGCATGCAGCCCTTGAGGATGCACAGTCCGCCGAGGGGCCCATGATCGACCAAGGCGACCGTCGCGCCGAGCGCTCGCGCCGTTCGCGCCGCGGCGTAGCCGCCGCTGCCCGCGCCGATGACGACGAGATCGTACTTGGTCCGCTTCACCATCGCACAACCGCTTCGGAGCTTCGGGGGTTCCTCCCCGTGCGTACCGAATCCGACGCCTCGCATGTCGGCACAGGTTACGCTTCCTGGCCGGCGCTGGAGCCGTTTGCGGCTGGCCGAGGGGCCGCTCGCGAGCGGTCTCCTCCCGCTCCTGGCCGTCGGCCTTGGCGGGCTCGGCGCCGGCTTCACGCTCTGGTACGTCGCGGTCTCGGGAGTGGCGATCGCCCGCGAACGTTCCGAGGTCACCCTCGTGCTCGCGCTCGCCTTGGCGCTGGCCGCGGCCTACGCCGGCTGGACCTGGTACGGTGCGTACTTCGCGCGCCGCGCCGGGATCGCCGAGCTGCGCTCGCTGCGCTGGGACGCGGCGACCTGGCTTGGCGGCGCCGTGGCGGCGGCCGGCATCCTCGCTCCATCGAGCCGCGCGACGCCCGCGCTCGGGATCGCCGCCGGCATCGCGATCTTCACGCTCGGCAAGCTCGCCGTCGCCGCCCGATTTACGGCGACCGTTCGAATCGTCCTCACGACCTTCGTCGTGACGCGGCTTCCGATCATCGTCGTCGCGGAGCTCGCCTCGACGTTCATCGCGCAGCGGCCGGGTCAGCACGTCTCGACGTCCTCAAACACGATGCTCGCGGCATGGGGCCGCTGGGACGCCGTGCATTATCTCGCGATCGCGCGCAGCGGCTATTACGGCTTCGACGTCGCGTTCTTTCCGCTCTTTCCGGCGCTCGTGCACGTCGTCGGGCAGCTCATCGGCAGCGAGATCATCGCGGGCCTCATCGTCTCCAACGTCGCGCTGCTCTTCGGCCTGCTCTTCTTCTACAAGCTCGTCGAGCTCGAGTTCGACCGGCGCGTGGCGCGCAACGCGATCTTCTACGTCTCCATCTTTCCGACGGCGATCTTCTTCTCGGCCGTCTACACCGAGTCGCTCTTCTTCGCGCTCACCGTCGCGTCGTTCTACTACATTCGGCGGCGCCGTTGGCTTACAGCGGGCGCGATCGGCGTCTTCGCATCGCTGACGCGCGTCGAGGGGATCCTGCTCGCCGTGCCCTACGCGATCGAAGGCGTCGTCGCGCTGCGCGCGCTGCCCGATCTGCGCTCGCCCGCGACGTACGTCCGCTTCGGACGCTTTGCGGTCGGCATCGTCGGTTTTCCACTCGGCATCGGCATCTACATGGCGTACCTCTGGGCGCTCGTCGGCGACCCAATCGCGTTCTCGCACGCGCAGGTGCATTGGGACCGCCACCTCGCGCCGCCATGGGCGAGCGCGATCCACTCGTACCGGATCGTCCACAAGTCGCTGCACGCCGGACTCTATGCCGCCTTCGCGACCCAGGGTATCGAGATCGCGTTCACGCTGCTGATGATCGTCGTGCTGCTCGCCGCGCTCACGCGCCTGCGACCCTCGTACCTCGCCTACATGGCGCTCTCGATCCTCGTGCCGATGTCGACGTCGAGCCTCATGAGCATGCCGCGCTTCGCGCTCGTGCTCTTTCCAATGTTTATCGTGCTCGCGCTGTGGGGCCGCCGCCCCGCGGCCAATGCGACGATCGTCGCGTTCTCGCTGCCGCTCCTCGGGCTCTTCACCGTTCTCTTCGCCGATTGGTACTGGGTCGCATGAGCGAGCACGACGTGAGCGTCACGACACGCGGGCATCTCGCCGCCCGCCTCGCGAAGAAGCGAGGCCTGCGGCAGCTCGTGAAGTTCGGCATCGTCGGCGCCTCGGGCGCCGTCGTCAACCTGGTCATCTTCACGCTGCTGCAAAAATTGACGCGGAACGCCGTCATCGTCGATTTCTCGATCGGGTTCATGGCCGGCGGCGTCTCGAATTACTTCTTGAATCGGATGTGGACGTTCCGCTCCGATCGCCACGCCGGCCGCGAGGGCGCGCAGTTCCTGACGGTGTCGCTCCTGGCGTTGCTCGTCGCCGACCTCGTCGTCTACCTGCTGGAGAACCCGCTCGGGTTCCACCACGCTCACACCGTCTGGCTGATCTCGATGGTCTTCGGCGTGATCGTGAACTTCTTCCTCAATAAATACTGGACGTTCCGCGACGCACCATGACGCGCTCCTCTCCACGGCGGTGGTGGATCGCGCTCGCAATCGTGCTCCTGCTCGGCCTGGCGTTGCGCGCGCGCGGCATCCACGCACCGATCCTCGACCATCCGGGCTGGCGACAGGGCGACGAGGCGGCGATCGCGCGGAATTTCGCGACGCTGAACATGAACCCGCTCCGGCCGCAGACCGATTACGACGGGCCGTCCCCAAACTACGTCGAGCTCGAGCTGCAGATCGTACCGTGGCTCGCGGCGCTCGGCTACAAGGCGTTCGGGGTGCATCCGATCTTCGGGCGCATCATCTCGATCGCGTTCTCACTCGGGACCGTCGCCGTCGTCGGGAGCTTCGCGCGCGCCCTCTTCGCGAGCGAGGTCGCGGGCATCGTCGCGGCGCTCGCGTTCGCGATCTTCCCCGGCAGCGTTTACTACGGCCGCACGTTCACGCCCGATACCACGATGACGTTCTTCCTCACGGTCGCACTGTACGCGGCCTGGGCATGGATTGCGCGCGGCGCCCGCGCCGACCGCCGCTTCGCGCTCGCGGGCGTCGCGATGGCGGTCGCCATCCTCGCGAAGCCGGTCGCGCTGCTCGGCCTCGTGCCGGTCGCCGCGATGTTCGCCGCGAATCCGCGCACGCTGCGCTCGCCCGCCGCCTACGGCTACGTGCTCGTCGCCATCGTACCGTACGCCGCGTATGACGCGCAGCTCGCGCGCGTCGCGGAGTGGCACTGGGCGAGCGGCATCACGCGGCTGCACGTGCTGCCGGGTCTTCGGGCGGCCTTTGCCTCGGGCGCGGGGTTCGCGCTCAAGCTGCGCCTCTTCCGCGCCGCGCTCGGCATGCTCGCGACGACGATGCTCGGGCCAGTCGGGCTCGCGCTCGGCGCGCTCGGCGTCCTCGTCGCGCCGGCCGTCCGACGCGGCGCGCGGGCGCTCACGTGGGGCTGGCTCGTCGCCGCGCTCGCCTATGCGTACGTCGTCGTCACGGTCGAACGCGTCGACTATTATCTTTATCCGTTCCTACCGCTCGCGGCGCTCGGCATCGGCGGCCTCGCGAGCGTCGTCGCCGCGCGCCTCCGGACACCGGCATTGCGCGCCACGGTGACCGCGCTCGCGGCCGTCGTCGCGGTCGTCGCGGTCGTGACCGGCATCCGCGCGAGCGCGCCGTATTATTGGTATTCTAAAGGCGTCTATCGCAGCGCGGTCGCCCTCGATCGCACGCTCGCGCCGAACGCGCTCATCGTGATGGGTCATTACGATCCATCCGTACTCTACTATATCGGCCGCAAGGGGTGGGAGGAAGATCCCTACGTCTGGACGCCGTTCGACGAGCAAAGCGCGATCCGGAAGGGCGCACGCTATTTCGTCGCGGTGGAGTCGCGGCGGCTCGCGCGCAACGTCGAGCTCGCCGCGTGGCTCGAACGATTCCCGCTCCTGGCCGCGTCCGGCTCTCGCTGGCCCACCTACGTGACCGATCCGGCGCACGTCCTCGCCGGCTCCGAAGCGCGTTGGCGCGCGTTCCGTTCGCGCGAGCGCAAGGGTACGATTCCACCCCAAAAATCGGGGGACATCTAAAAGAACGATTTCCGAGCCGTCGCTACCGATTTGGCCATTCGGTGCGTTATCGTCGTGTTCGAAGGCTACCCGTCGCGCCGTATCACCAGAGAGGAGCTATCCCATTCTCATTCGCTTCGTAGCTCCGACGCTGCTGATCTGGTTCACGGTCTGCTTCGTGTTCGCGGCAACCGCTCCGATGCGCCATCGAGCGGGGATCTGGCTGCGGCCGACGTCCGCAAAGGTCGCGCACGCGCTCGAGTCGCCGCGCCGGACCGCGATCGTCCTCACGCGCTGAGCTCGCTCACGGTAGCGGCAAGAGCGACGCGGCGGGCGCGAGGGGCGCCGCCGAGCGGCCTTCCGGGGTACCGGCCTCGACGAGTTGGCGGTAGGCGGCGAGCCGATTCGAGAGCCGGGCGACGTCGGATCGCAGCAGCGCCGAGGCGCTGAGCGCCTTTGTGAGATCCGCCGCGTCGTACGCGTAGTCGAAACGCTGCAGCGAGGCGACGATGGCCTGACTCTGTAGGCGCAGCTGGCCGTACGAGCGGCGCAGCGCGAGCCCCGTCTCGCGATAGGTCGGGTAGTTTCCGACGACGATTTCGCGTTTGAGTCGGGCTTCTTCGATCTCCGATCGGAGCTCGGCGAGCCGCGCGCTCTGCGGATCGTATTTCGCGGCGTCGGCGAGCGCGTCGAGGGCGTCCTCGAGCTTCGAAGACACGAAAAATTTGGCGGCGAGCTTGAGCTTGACGTCCGCGAGCCCGGCGCGCGCGTGCGGGTCGGCCGGATCGAGCTTGAGGGCGAGGCCGTACGAGCGGGCGGCTTGGACCAGATTCTTTTGCGCGAGTGCGACGTCGCCCTGATGGTCGCGCGTCGTGACGATCGCCTGTGTGATGCGGGCCGCGCAAGCGGCCGGCACGAGCGCAAGCGCGAGCGTGAGGAGTCGAAAGACGCGGTTCATCGGTGCACTCCTAGGGCGCATGATTCGGGTGGAAGACGCGCGCGCCCGCGGCGATGAAGTGGGCGCCGGGCACGAGCAGCAGCTGCGAGAGGATCCAGCCGGCGATCGCGGTCACGGCGAGCCAGAACACCATCGCGCGCACGTCGTCGATCGGACGCTCGCCCTTGACGGCCTGGTCCGTGATGTACGCCGTCGTTGGATCGACGAAGAACGAGAAGGCGATCGTGCCGATCCCATTGACGAGGCCCGAGAGCCCCGTCGCCGTCGTGCGAGCGTTGAGGTCCAGGACGCTCGCGTAATACGACGCGGGCACGCCAATCGCGTACACCGCCGTCACGACGACGTTGAAGAACAGCAACTTGACCGGCAGCGCCTTGGGCGAGAACTCGTGCAAGCGATGCAGCGGCGGGCGCCGCACGCTGCGGAGCACCTGCAGCATGACGCGCGGATCGAGCATGCGGAGCACGGCCCTGAGCATCGAGTGCTGGCGCTCGAATGAATACACGCCGCGCATGAAGAGCATCACGAACGTCGGCAAGAGCAGCAGCCCGACGACCGAGCCGAGCGAACCCGCCGCGATGATCGCGCGGATCTGCCAAGTGAAGTGCGCCGGAATGTGACCGAGGCACGGTACGCTGTCGGCCGCGGTGTCCGCGAGGCTGCCGAGCGCGGGCGTGATGACGAGCGTCGCGAGGCGGCTCGCGAGCATGAAGAAATTGAAGAGCGAGATCGACGTGCCGATGCGACCGGTGCGCACGCCCGCGATGCGGCCCGCGTACGCCCCGATCTGTAGCGCCGTGACGCCGACGCTCAGGATCACGGCGAGGATGAGGTTCCGCGTCCAGAATTCGGCGTGGATCACGGCCGCCGGGCACGCGGGCGCGAGCGCGGCGGCGCTCACGACGGCCAGGAAACGCTCACGTCGTCGAGCGGACCGAGGATGCAGACGCCGAGCGCCTGCGGCGTGACGAGCTCGCGCGCCAGTGCGTGCACGGCATCGCGCTCGACCGCGTCGATGCGCCGCTCGACCTCGTCGATCTCGAGCCGTTCGGCGAGATCGAACTCGCCGCGTCCCAGGCGCATCATCCGGCTCGAGCTGCTCTCGAGCGAGAGCGCGAGCGCGCCCTTGAGGTGCTCGCGCGCGAGCGCCGTCTCCGCCTCCGTCGGCCCCTCGTTCGCGAACCGCGCGAGCTCGGCGACCACGACGTCGACGCACTCCTGCGCGGAGGCGGGCGCGGTGCCCGCGGAGACCCCGAAGAGCCCGCCGCCGCGATAACTCTGCTGGAACGAATAGACGCTGTAGGCGAGGCCGCGCTTCTCGCGCACCTCCTGGAACAGCCGGCTCGACATCCCGCCGCCGAGCACGACGTCGGCGACGGAGAGCGTGAAGCGACGCGGGTCGTCGACCGCGAGGCCGCGTACGCCGAGCATCACGTAGGCCTGCTCCGTGTCCTTGCGCCGAACGACGGTCGCGGGCGTCGCGTCGGGCACGACGGCGGCGGGTGCGCTGCCCGTGCCGCGAAAGTCCAGGAGCGCGGCGTCGACGAGCGCGACGAACGCATCGTGATCGACGTTGCCCGCCGCCGTCACGACGACGGTGTTGGGCGCGTAGCGTTCGGCCATGTGCGCGCGCAGATCATCCGATGCGAGCGCCGAGATCGTCTCGGTGTAGCCGATCGTCGGTTCGCCGAGCGACGAGCGGGCCCACATCGTCCGCGTGAAGACGTCGTGAACCATGTCGTCGGGCGAATCGTCGTACATCCGAATCTCTTCGAGCACGACCTTCTGCTCTTTGGCGAGCTCGCCCGGATCGAACGTCGAGTGCACGAACATGTCGGCAAGCACGTCGAGTGCGAGTGGAACGTGCGTGTCGATGACCTTCGCGTAATAGCACGTCGTCTCTTTATCGGTGAACGCGTTGAGATTGCCGCCGACGCCGTCCATCGTCTCGGCGATCTCGCGCGCACTGCGACGCGCCGTTCCCTTGAAGAGCATGTGCTCGACGAGGTGCGAGATGCCGCGCTGCGGCGGCCGCTCGGCCGCGCTTCCGACGTCGGCCCAGATGCCGAGCGAAACGGAACGGACGGCCGGCATCGCATCCGTGAGGACGCGAACGCCGTTAGCGAGGACGGTCTTCCGATACACGTTCGGACTGTGTGCGTCGCGAAGCGCCGAGCCCTGCCTTCCACGCGGGTTCCCAGTAGGCGTCGCGCAACGCCGCGGCGATCCCGCCCGGTGCGTGACGTCGCACCGTTGCCGCATAGACGACGCGCGTCGTCGACTCGGCCTTATCGCCCGAGACGACCGCCTTTTCACCGAGTCGGAGTGGAACCGTCGCCCAGACGTCCACCTCCTCGATGGGGCTCGCGGCAAACGCCGCGCGGACGATCCCGGCGATCTCGCGCGCGAACCCGGTCGCATCGAGCGGCCGGTGAAACTTCACTCCCGAAACGATGATGCCCGCGACGTCGTGCGAACCGATCCCGTCGACGCGGACGAGCGCGATCTGCGCGGGCCGCACTTCGCGCAGCAGCGCGGTTGCGAGCGCGATCGCGACGGGCCGGCGGTTGCCGCGGGCGCGGGCGCGGCCGACATCGTCGGCACGCGCCGCGAACGCCGCCGTCGCGGGCGCGAACGCCGCGACGAACGCGGCGAGCAGCACGAGTCGCCGCACGGCCTCAGTAGCTCTGCGCGAAATACGCGCGCACGCGCGCGGGCTCGCCGCATGCGACGCACGGGCCGCCCGGCCCCAGGGGGCGCATGTTGCGCGACGTCGCGGAGGTCTCCGCCTTGATCGCCGCCTCGCACGCGGGCCGGTCGCACCACGCGATGTCGACGAGTCCCGCGCGCTCGCGCAGGAGCCGCAGGAACTCGTCTCGCTCGGTCGCGACGGGCGAGTGGCTCGCGAGGTGCGCGCGCGCCTGCGCGAAGAGATTGCGCTGGATCTCCTCGAGCAGCGGGCTGAGGCGTCCCGCGACCTCGCCGAGCGGAACCGTCGTCTTCGCGCCGTCGACGCCGCGCTCGAGATCGCGTCGCACGAGCGTGGCGACGCCCGCCTGCAGATCTTTCTCGCCGAGCTCGATGCGCACGGGGACGCCGCGCATCTCCCAATCGGCGAACTTGTTCCCCGGCCGCAGATCGCGCTCGTCGAGCTTAACGCGGCGGCCCGCCCGCACGAGCGTCGCGCGCAGCTCGCGCGCGGCATCGGTCACGGCCGTGCTCTCGCCGCGCACGATCGGCACGATCACGGCTTCCACGGGCGCCATCTTCGGCGGCAGCCGCAGCCCGCGGTCGTCGCCGTGCACCATGATCAGCGCGCCGAGCATCCGCCACGACATGCCCCACGACGTCGTCCACGCGTGCTTGATGGTTTGGTCCTCGGCTGCGAACGTGATGTCGTACGCCTTGGAGAAATTTTGGCCGAGTTCGTGCGACGTGCCCGCCTGCAGGGCTTTCCCGTCGGGCATGAGCGCTTCGATCGAGTACGTGTGATTGGCGCCGGCGAACCGCTCCGAGGCCGACTTCTCGCCGACGACGACCGGCACGGCGGCGATCTCCTCGGCGACCTCGCGATAGACCTCGAGCATGCGCGCGACTTCTTCGGCCGCCTCGAGCTCGGTCGCGTGTGCGGTGTGGCCCTCCTGCCACAGAAATTCCGCCGTGCGCAAGAACGGCCGCGTCCGCTTCTCCCAACGCATCACGTTCGCCCATTGGTTGATGAGGATCGGCAGGTCGCGGTAGGAGTGCAGCCACTCCGCATACATCGTGCCGATGATGACCTCCGACGTCGGCCGGATCGCGAGGCGCTCGGGCAGCGTCTCCGTGCCGCCCTGCGTGACCCACGCGACCTCGGGCGTGAAGCCCTCGACGTGCTCGGCTTCACGCACGAGCAGACTCTCGGGGATCAACAGCGGGAAGTAGGCGTTCTCATGGCCCGTCGCTTTGAAGCGCGCGTCGAGCTCCGCGACGAGCCGCTCCCACATCCCGTAGCCGTACGGCCGCAGGACGACGCAGCCGCGCACGGGCGCGAGCGACACGAGCTCCGCCTTATAGCAGACCGCCTGATACCACTCGGAGAGATCGGCGGACTTACTCGGGATCTCGCGCACGAGCGGCGTCGTCTGGGTCTCGGACATATCCGGTACCGGTTCGCACGGCCGTCGGGCGTGCCTCCAAGCGGGGCGAGCCCGCGCGACGCAGCAAGGAGCGACGATGACCAAGCACACGCGCATTTACACCCGCACGGGCGACGACGGCACGACGGGTCTCGTCGGCGGCCAGCGCGTGCGCAAGAACGCGCGGCGCATCGAGGCCTACGGCACGATCGACGAGCTGTCGAGCGCACTCGGGCTCGCGCGGACCGCGCTCCATGACGTGGCGCCGGACGCGCTCGGTGCCGTGACCGCGGTGGAGCTCGACGCGTGGCTCGCCTGGACGCAGGACGCGCTCTTCAATCTCGGGACCGATCTCGCGACGCTGCCGCAGGATCGCTGGGACGGCATGCCGCTCACGACGCCCGAGGACGTCATTGCGCTCGAACGCGCGATCGATCGCGCCGAAGCGGATCTCCCGCCGCTCTCGACGTTCATCCACGCGGGCGGCTCGCCCGCGGGCGCCGCCCTCCATTTGGCGCGCACCATCTCACGCCGCGCGGAGCGGCTACTCGTGACGCTACGCGACGACGAGCCGATCTCCGAGGACGTCCTGCAGTACGTGAACCGGCTCTCCGACGCGCTCTTCGTCTGGTCGCGCTGGATCAACGCCGCGCTCGGCCGCCCGGAGCATCTCTGGAACGCGAAGTCGGCGCCGCCCGATCGGCCGACCGCGGTGTAGTCGCGCCGCGCGCGCATAACGCTCGGCCGCAGGACTCGACGAATCGCGTTCGCGCGCTCGCTTCATTACCGAAGCTTTGCCGCGCGGCGCAACGGCGAGCGGTAGGTCGACTCCCCCCCATCGCGAAGCGCGCCGGATGCCTGGAACCCCGCCGCTCGTACGACGGCTGTTCGTCACGACGTCAATCGATGCGATGCGTGCGGCCAAGCCCGCTGAGAACGGCCTCAAGCGCACGCTCCGGGCGCGCGATCTCATCGCGATCGGCCTCGGCACGATGATCGGCGGTGGCATCTTCACGACGATCGGACCGGGCGTCAAGCTCGCGGGCCCGGCGATCGTCCTCGCCTTCATGTTCGCGGGGCTCGCGTCGTTCTTCGCGGCGCTCTGCTACGCGGAGCTCGGCGCGATGGTGCCGGTCGCGGGAAGCGCGTACACCTACGCCTACGCGACGCTCGGCCAGCTCGTCGCGTGGATCATCGGCTTCGCGCTCGTCTTCGAGTATGGCCTCAGCGCCGCGCCGGTCGCACAGCAATTCTCCTCAGCACTGCAGGGCATCTTCGGGAACTTCGGGCTCGTGCTGCCGCACTGGGCCCAGACCTCCAACCTCATAATGCACGGCGCATGGTACCAGATATGGCTCTGGGATTTCGGCGCGTCCCAATACGACGTAGTCGGGGCGATCTTTGTGCTCGCGCTCTCGCTGCTCCTCGTCGTCGGGATCCGCGAGACCGCGACGACGAACAACATCTTCGTCGTCCTCAAGCTCGCGGCGCTCGCCGTCTTTGTGATCGCGGGCGCGACGCTGTTCCATCCCGCGAACCTCACGCCGTTCGTACCGCTGGGCTGGGGAAAGCTCGTGCCGTTCAGCGGCGGCGGCGGCGCGGGCGTCATCCCCGCGGCCGCGCTCGTCTTCTTCTCGTACATCGGGTTCGACACGGCGACGACGACCGCGGAGGAGTGCCGGCGGCCGCAGCGCGACATCCCGCTTGGTGTCATCGGTGCGCTCGTCATCGGCACGGTCGTCTACTGCGCCGTCGCGATCGTCCTCGTCGGGGTCGTGCCGTGGCGTCAGGTGAGCCAGACGATGGCACTCGAAGCGGCCGTCGCGCCGCTGCACAATCGCTATATCACCTGGACGATCGAGATGGGCGTCATCGCCGGCACGACGAGCGTCGCGCTCTCATCGCTGCTCGGCCAGACGCGGATCTTCTACGTCATGTCGCGCGATCGGATGCTGCCGGAGTTCGTCTCACGCATCCATCCGCGCTTCCGGACGCCCGCGACGATGACGATGCTCACGGGCAGCGTGATCGCGCTGCTCACGCTGATCGTGCCGCTGACGCAGTTGCTCAACCTCGTCAACATCGGCACGCTCTCGGCGTTCATCGTCGTGTGCGCGGGCGTCATCTACCTGCGCTCCAAGCGGCCCGACATCCCCCGGCCGTTCCGGTCGCCGTTCGTACCGGTCTTTCCGGCGATCGGGATCGTCCTCTCGCTCATTCTCATTGTCTTCGGGCTCAGCCGCGACACGCTGATCTGGTTCCTCGGCTCACTTGCGATCGGACTCGTGATCTACTTCGCGTACGGCTTCCGGAAGTCGCGACCCGATCTCGTAAGCGGCGACGCCTAGGGCATGCTCGCGTCGGCGCCGGGCACGCGCTCGTCCGGCGTAAAGACGTCGATCTTCGCGCGCGCCGGCTCATAGCGAACGTTCGCGCCGAAGGCGAGCGCCACCGTCGCGAGCCCGACCATGGTGCGGCCGCGCACGAGGAACGGCGCGTTGGACACGCTCTGATGCTCGCCGTCGAAGACGATGGCGCGGGAGCCCGCGCGCATCTGCAGGACGTCGCGGCCGCGCGAAACGACGATCGTGCCGCTCTTGGGATCAAACGACGTCCGTGCACCGAGCGACTGTGCGATCGCGCGCAACGGCACGAACGCGCTCTTCGGCGTCGTCACCGGGGGCACGTCGACGATCATGCGCCGCCCGTCGACGCGCAGCGACGCAGGATTCGAGAGCGCCATGCAGACCGACGCGATCGCGGCGACGACGACGGTCGCCGCGATCGTCCGAACGCTAGGAGGCTCCGACGAGCGCCTTGCCATGTGCCGTCTCCCCGATGAACTCAGGATAGACGTCGACGATGACCTTTTCGATCTCGGCACGGAGCGCATCGAGCAGTTCACCCTCGGGGAACGTCCCGACGAGCGTGCCCTTGCGATAGATCGCGCCCTTCCCCTTGCCGCCGGCGACGCCGACGTCGGCCATCTTGCTCTCGCCCGGGCCGTTGACGACGCAACCCATCACCGCGACCTTCACCGGCGCCTGGTACTCGCGTGCGAGCGTCTCGACCTGACGGGCGAGATCGACGACCTCGATCTCGGCGCGGCCACACGACGGGCACGCCGTGATGTCGAAGCCCTTCTCGCGGATCTGGAGCGCCTTGAGGATCCCCCAGCAGACCGGGATCTCCTCGATCGGATCGGCCGCGAGCGAGCAGCGCAGCGTGTCGCCGATGCCCTCCCACAATAACAGGCCGAGGCCGATGGCGGATTTGATCGTACCCTCGCGCGGCAACCCGGCCTCCGTGACGCCGAGGTGAAGCGCGTAGGGGGTGCCGCGCTCGCGCAGCACCGTGTCCGCGAGGCGATACGTCTGGATTGTCGTCGGGACGTCGTGCGCTTTGAGCGAGATGACGATGTCCGTGTGGCCGAGGTCCTCGAGAATCTCGACGTGCCGGAGCGCGCTCTTGACCATCGCCTCGGGCGTATGACCGTACTGCTTCTCGAGGTCGGCCACGAGCGAACCCATGTTCACGCCGATGCGGATCGGCGTCTTCATGTCCAGCGCCAGCTTGACGACTTCGCGCGTCTTCGCAACGTCGGTGATATTGCCGGGATTGAGCCGCAACTTCGCGACGCCCGCTTCGAGCGCGGCGAGGGCCATTTTATGATCGAAGTGGATGTCGGCGACGATCGGCACCGGCGAGCGAGCGACGATCGCGGGCATCCCCGCAGCGTCCGGCGGATCCTTGACGGTGACGCGAACGACCTCGCATCCCGCGGCCGCGAGGCCATAGATCTGCTCGAGGGTTTTGTCGGCGTCGGCGGTGTCGGTCGTCGTCATCGACTGGACGACCACCGGATGGGTGCCGCCCATCCAGACCTTTTTCGCCCCGCTGGACCACTTCGATTTGTTCTCGAGCAGAATCGGCTTCGATTCGCGTCGGAGACGGATCATTCTTAGAGCGCACCCTTCCCGGCGACGATGTTCAAGATGTCGTGATACGCGACGAAGACCATGAGCACCATCAACACCGCAAACCCGGCAATGTGGACGAAGGCTTCCTTATCGGGCGGAACCGGCTTTCCTCGAACCATCTCGGCGACGATGAAGACCGCCCGGCCGCCGTCGAGCGCGGGAAATGGCACGAGGTTGATGATGCCGAGCGCAATCGAGATCATCGCCGCGAGCTGGAGGTACGGCCCCCAGCCGAGATCCTGATACGACGCGGCGGCGCGCTCCATGCCGATGACGCCCGACATGCTGCCCCCCGCCTTCTTCGGATTGCGGATGAGCTGACCGTAGCCGTCGAACTGCAACGTGATCGCGTTGACGAACTCGTAACCGGCGATCGGGACGCCCGCGAGGATGCCGACTCGCTTGAAGTCCGGCACGGGGCTAAAGCCGATCCGGCCGATCGCCTCGGGCTTGCCGCCCTTGCCGGGCAGCATCGCCTTCTCGGGCACGACCGTGAGCGACTTGATGCCGCCGGGCTCGCGGACGTCGATGCGCAGCGGCTTCCCGATCGAGGCGTGGATCTTTGAGACCATCGCCTCACCGTCGGTGTACGGCTTGCCGTCGATCGAGAGGATCTGATCGCCGAACGCGAGCCCCGCTCGCGCCGCCGGTGAATTCGGCAACACCGGACCAACCTTCGTGCTCACGGTTGTGGCGGGCGTCCCGAACGTCACCGCGCCGACGTAGAGGATCGCGAAGGCGAGAAAGAAGTTCGCGACCGGTCCCGCGACGATGATGCCGAGGCGCGTCCAGCCGTTTTTGGACTGGAAATTATCCTCGGTCTTGCCGTCGGGCCGCACGTAATCGGTCGTGCGCTTGGCTTCGTTCGGCTCGTCCTCGCCCTGCATCGCGCAATAGCCGCCGATCGGCAGCGCGTTGAGCCGGTAGTTCGTGCCGCTGCGCGGCGACGTCCACTTCGCGATCGTCGGGCCGAAGCCGACGGCGAAGTCGTTGACGCGGACGTTGCTCACGCGCGCCGTGAAGAAGTGGCCGCTCTCGTGGAGCACGACGAGGATCGACAACATGGCCAGAAAGACGAAGATCTTGCCGACCGAGTCGAGGCTCGGCGCGACCACGACGAAGAGGAGGAAAGCGCGCAGGGTCATCGTGCTGGGAAGTTCGCCGGAGTCTCGGATCGGGCCTCGACCGCGGCGCGGGCGTGCGTTCGCGCACGTGCGTCGGCGTCGCGGATCGCGGCGAGCGTCACCTCGGCCGCCGGGACCCCGGCCATCGCCGCCGAGACGACCTCGGGGATCTGCCCGAAGCGGATCGCGCCGCGCACGAACGCCTCGACGGCGATCTCGTTCGCGGCCGAGAGGACGGCGGGCGTCACGCCGCCGCGCCGCAGCGCTTCGTACGCGAGACCGAGGCACGGGAAGCGACCGTCCGGCGCCCGGAAGTCGAGCCGGGCGAGCGGCTCGTTCTGCGCCCCGAGCGCCGCGAGCGCGGTCGGTCGGCCCCGGTCCGCGAGCCGGTCGGGGTACGCGAGCGCATAGCCGATCGGCAGCCGCATATCCGGCGGCGCGAGCTGCGCCTTTACGTTGCCATCGGCGAAGACGACGAAGCCGTGCGCGACCGAGGTTCGGTGCACGAGCACGTCGATCGCCTCGGCACCGACGCCGAAGAGCCGGCTCGCCTCGATGACCTCGAGACCCTTGTTCATCAGCGAGGCGGAATCAACGGTGTTCTTCGTGCCCATCGACCACGTGGGATGGCGCAGGGCGTCCTGGAGCGACGCCGATGCGATGCGCTCGGCCTCCCACTCCCAGAACGGTCCGCCGGATGCCGTGAGCACGAGCGACGCGATCCGCTCGCGCGGCTCGCCGACGAGGCACTGAAAGATCGCGCTGTGCTCGGAGTCGACCGGGATGATCTCCGCGCCCGTGCGCAACGCCGCGGCCATGAAGAGCTCGCCCGCAGCGACGATGAGCTCCTTATTCGCGACCGCGATCCGTACGCCGCGCTCGACCGCCGCGAACACCGCATCGAAGGCAACCGCGCCGTCCGTCGCCGCGACCACGACGTCCGCGCCGCTCTCCGCGGCGACCGCGACGAGGCCGCCGGGTCCGCTCGCGACACGCGTCCCGGGCGCGACGGCCATCCGGAGCGCGCCGAGGTCGTTCGCATCGCCGCACGCGACGAGCGCGGGCGAAAAGCGATGCGCCTGCTCCGCGAGCTCCGCCGTGCGCTTCCCGGCAGCGATCGCGACGAGCTCGAAGCGCTCCGAATGCCGAGCGATGACGTCGAGCGTTTGCGTGCCGATCGAGCCCGTCGAGCCGAGCACCGCTACCTTCTTACGCACGAAACGTCGTTGCACGTCGGCCATGCGCGAACCCCTTGCGCACCCGCTCCCTTCGCCGCGGCGGGATACGCGCACGGCGCAAACGTCGGCTCGAGTCGCCGTACCGTCATCGGCCTTGCGAGCGTCCGATGGTTCCCGAGCGGCTGCGCCCTCGCGTGGGTCATCGCAGTCTCCGCGCCGGTACCGGAGCACTCGATCACCCATGTCTCAGTGCGGCGAAGCCGATCAACCCGCGAAGCGGGTCTCGGGGAGACCGCACACGCCGAGGCCCGTGATTGCAAAGAGACCTCCGGCGCCCGGTAGCAACGGCCCCGGCTCGCCGACGGTCGGCTGTACCATGCTCGTGATGAAGAGCACATCGAGCGCGCGGCCGCCGAACATGACGCTCGTGACGTTGGGAACGGGCATCTCGATCACGCGGTCGACGTCACCGGCCGGGGTGTACCGATAGATGCAGCTGCCGTAGGCGTGCGCCGTCCAGAGACAGCCGTCGGCATCGACGGTCGAGCCGTCGGGATAACCGGGCTCGCCCAACGTCGAATGCCAGGCGCGGCGGTTCGTCGCAACACCCGTCTCGATGTCGTAGTCGTATGCGAAGATCGTATCGGTCCATGTGTCCGTGAAATAGAAGATCCGATCATCCGGACTCCAGCACGGTCCATTCGAGACCATGACCGACCGTTCCACACATGCGTAGCTCAGGTTGCCGTCGAGCCGGTAGAGCGCGCCGCTCGATTCTTTTTCGGCGTAATCCATCGTGCCGGCAAAGAAGCGTCCGCGACGGTCGACCTTACCATCGTTAAAACGCGTGCCGGATTCCTCGATGGGCTCAGCAATCCGCGAGCACGATCCGGTCGCGAGATCGAGCGCGAAAAACCCGTCGCGTAACGCCACGACGGCGCCGCCGCTTTTGCGTAGCGCCAACGCGCCGACGTCGCCCGGAACGCGCCACGTCTGTAGTTCGTCGCCACGCGCCGAGCAACATTGAACAGTTCGGCCGAGGATGTCGACCCAATAGAGCCGCTGCTCGGTAACGTCCCAGACGGGACCTTCACCGAGAACGTTCTTCGCGTCAACGAGCAGATCAATCGTCACGGTTCCTACCTTCGCTATCTCGTTAACGACTATCCCTTCGGTGTATACGCTCAGTGGCTTCTTCGCCACGATCGCCGGCCTTGGGCTCGCGGCGTTCGGGCAGCAGGCGACGCTCGGGATGGGCGATCCCTATCTCTTCGACCGTATCGCCGCGGTCGTCATCGTCGCGGGCGCGATCTTCATCATCGTGCGACGCTCGGTACTTCAGAAATTCAGCATCGGCGAGGCCGGCCGGAGCATCGCCTCGGGCGTCGTGATCCTCGTCGCGCTGTTGCTCTACGGGCGCGAGGCGCCCGAGCGATGACGGCGCATCATACGCACGCAGAATCTTCGAAACGGGATTGACGATGAACGGTAGCCCAGGACCGCGCCGCTCGGCAGCTTGGTGGGGCAAGCTCGATCGAGACGGATTCATCCATCGCTCGTGGATGCGCGCCGAGGGCTTCGCGCCCGACGTTTTCGATGGCCGGCCCGTCATCGGCATCTGCAACTCGTGGTCCGAGCTGACGTCGTGCAACGTTCACCTGCGCACGCTCGCCGAAGCGGTCAAACGTGGCGTCTGGGAAGCGGGGGCTGGCCGCTCGAATTCCCGACGATCTCACTCGGCGAGACGTACATGCGGCCGACGACGATGCTCTTCCGCAACCTCATGAGCATGGACGTCGAGGAGTCCATCCGGGCGAATCCGATCGACGGCGTCGTCCTTCTGAGCGGCTGCGACAAGACGACGCCGGCGCAACTCATGGGTGCCGCAAGCGTGGATTTGCCGACGCTGATGGTGACGGGCGGGCCGATGCTCAGCGGCAAGTACCGCGGCCAGGACATCGGCTCCGGGACGATGGTCTGGAAGTTCTCCGAGGAGGTCCGCGGCGGCAGCATGACCTGGCCCGACTTCTTCGATGCCGAAGCCGGTCAATCGCGCAGCAACGGCCACTGCATGACGATGGGCACCGCATCGACGATGGCGAGTATGGCCGAAGCGCTCGGCATCGCGCCGACGGGGAACGCGGCCATTCCCGCGGTCGACTCGCGCCGCTCCGCGCTCGCGCAGCTCGCCGGCCGACGCATCGTCGACCTCGTCCGCGAGGACGTTACGATCTCGAAGATCCTCACGCGCGAGGCGTTCGAAAATGCGATCCGCGTCAACGCCGCGATCGGCGGCTCGACGAATGCGGTCCTCCATCTGCTCGCGATCGCCGGCAGGATCGGCGTCGAGCTGACCCTCGACGACTTCGATCGCCTCGGCCGCGACCAGCCCTTGCTCGTCAACCTACAACCGTCGGGGCACTTCCTCATGGAGGACTTCTACTATGCGGGCGGTCTTCCGGCGGTCATCCGCGAGCTCGGCGACCGGCTGCACCGTGACGCGCTCACCGTCACGGGACAAACGATCGGCGAGGCGACTGCGGCGGCGCCCTGCTACGACCGGCGCGTGATCGCGACGATCGCCGAGCCCGTGCAGCCGAACGCCGGCATCGCCGTTCTCTACGGCAGCCTCGCCCCGAAGGGCGCGGTCATCAAGCCATCGGCAGCGACGCCCGAACTGCTCGAACATCGCGGGCGCGCGGTCGTCTTCGAAGACATCGAAGATTACAAGGCGCGCATCGACGATCCGGCGCTCGACGTCGATGAGACGAGCGTGCTCGTGCTCAAAGGTGCGGGCCCGCGCGGCTACCCGGGCATGCCCGAGGTCGGCAACCTACCGCTGCCGCCGAAGCTCCTCGCGCGCGGCATTACCGACATGGTACGCGTTTCCGATGCGCGGATGAGCGGCACGGCGTACGGCACCGTCGTGCTGCACGCGTCGCCGGAAGCGGCCGCGGGCGGCCCGCTCGCCCTCGTGCGCAACGGTGACCTCATCGAGCTCGACGTGCCGAACCGGCGGCTCGATCTCCTCGTCGATGTCGCCGAGCTCGACCGCCGGCGCACGACGGATACCGTCGCACCGGCGCACTACGATCGTGGGTACGCCAAGCTGTACGTCGAGCACGTCCTCGGTGCCGAGCATGGCGCCGATTTCGATTTCCTCGTCGGCAAAAGCGGCTCGGCGGTCGCTCGCGAGATGCATTAGCGACGCGTCGTCATCGGGAGGAGAACCGGATGCAATCAACTGGCAAAGAGATCTATGCGGCGCTGCTGACCCCATTCGATCGCGAGCTCGCGCTCGACACGCGCTTGCTCTCGTCGCACGCGCGCGACGTCCTCGCGAACGGCGCCACCGGGATTTCGCCGTTCGGAACGACCGGCGAGGCGACGTCCCTCACCGTCGCCGAACGGATGCATGGTCTCGAAGTGTTGCTCGACGGTGGGCTTCCCCCGGCGAAACTGATGCCCGGCGTCGGTTGCGCGTCGGTCGCCGATTCCGTCGCGCTCGCCAAGCACGCGCTCTCGCTCGGCGTCACGGACGTGCTGGCCCTCCCGCCGTTCTACTACAAGGAACCGAGCGACGACGGCATCTTCGCCGCTTACGCATACGTGATCGATCGCGTTGCCGATGCTCGGTTGCGCGTCTACCTCTATCACATCCCGCAGTACTCGGCGATTCCGCTCTCGCTCGGGCTCGTCGAGCGGTTACGGGCGACGTATCCGCAGACGGTCGTCGGCATCAAGGATAGTTCCGGAGATCGCCGCGGTCTTCACGCGCTGTGTGCGCTCGAAGGTTTCCGCGTCTTCGTCGGCGCCGAGCGCCTGCTGTCGACCGCGATTGCGGCGGGTGCGGCCGGTACGATCTGCGCGCTCGCCAATATCGACGCTTCGACCGTGAAGGCGGCCTGCGACGGCGACGTCGCGGAAGCGCAGCTGCGGATCGACCGCGAGCTCGATATCGTCGATCGCTTCGGCTTCATCCCGGCGTACAAGGCGATCCTCGCCGAGCGCGGGACACCGGAATGGCGTGCGGTTCGTCCGCCGCTCGTCACGCTCGGCGACGATCGGCGCCGCGCGGCGAGCGCCGCATTCGACCGGCTCGCCGTCGCATGATCGACGCTGATGCCGACGCCAGGATCGCCGCGCTGCTCAAGGACGTTGCGATCCCGCGCGGCGTCCGAGTCGAGCGCTCGATCGTCACGGAGCCGGCGCTCGACGACGTCGGCGCTCGTGTGCGCGAAGCACTCCGCGCGGTCTCGCTCCCCCGCGGCTCCGTCGCGATCGGCGTCGGCAGCCGTGGTATCGCGCGCATCGTCGAGATCGTGCGCACGCTCGTTGCGGCGCTGCGCGACGCCGGCGCGGAACCATTCATCGTCCCGGCGATGGGCAGCCATGGCGCCTCCTCGGCCGAGGGCCAGGTGGCGGTCCTGGCGCGGCTGGGAATCGATGAAGCCAGCGTCGGCGCGCCCGTGCGCGCAACGATGGAGGCCGTCGAGATCGGCCGGACGTCCGCCGGGATCGCGGCATACATGGACGCGTACGCCTACGCCGCAGACGCCGCGATCGTCGTCAATCGCGTCAAGCCGCACACGGCGTTCCGCGGCCCGATCGAGAGCGGCCCGACGAAGATGCTCGCGATTGGGTTCGGGAAACAGCGCGGTGCGCACGCCGCACACGCCGGCGGATGGGGATCGATGCATGCGACGATCCCGGCCGTCGCCGCATGTTCGATCGGCACCGGAAAGATCGCGTTCGCCCTCGCGATCGTCGAGAACGCCGACGAGGCGCCATGTGCGATCGAGGCGATCCCCGCAACCGAGTTGCTCGCGCGCGAACCCGCGTTGCTCGAGCGCGCGAGCGCGAATCTCGCGCGATTGCCCTTCGATGCGCTCGACGTCCTCGTCGTCGATCGGATCGGCAAGAACGTCAGCGGCGATGGCGCCGACCCCAACGTTACCGGCCGGTTCCCGACCGCCTACGGTGGGAGCGGGATCGCCGTGACCCGGCTCGTCTTCTGCGATCTCACCGACGAAACCGCGGGCAATGCGAACGGCGTCGGTCTCGCCGATGTCATCACGCGCACGCTCGCGCGTAAATTCGATCCCGCCGCGACCTACCCGAACGCGCTGACGTCGACAACACCCGAGACCACGCGACTGCCGATGACGCTCGCGACGCCGCGACTCGCTCTGGCGGCCGCGCTCGTCATGTGCGCGGGAGTCGAGCCGAGCTCGGCTCGCGTCTGTCGTATTCACGATACGTTACGGCTCCACGAGCTCTGGGTCTCCGAAGCGTTGCTGCCGAGCGTGCACGCCGATGCGACGATGCGCGTCGTCGACGAGCCGTCGTCCTTTCCGCTCCCCGCCTGACCGGTCGCGGCGCACCGACGTCACGCCGGCGCATTGCGGCGACGAACGACCGTGCCGGGCGAGCTCGCCGATCGGCCGGAACCGGCATTACTCGAACCATCTCGACGAGGACGGCGGGCGTCACGCCGCCGCGCCGCACTCCTCGTACGCGAGACTAAGGCACCGGAAGCGGTCGTCCGGCGCCCGGAAGTCGAGCCGGGCGAGCGGCTCGTTCTGCGCACCGAGCGCCGCTAGCGGCGCCAGCGACACTCGATTGCCACGCTCGCACAACACCGAACTTCGCGATGGTCGACGCTGTTCGTTCGCCGCGTGCGTCTTCGCGGCGACGATACGCGATGCGTTTGAACGGCGTCGCTTCAGCCGCGTTCCCACGTCGCGGCAAGCTCGCGTACGTAGGCGCCGTACGATCGTGGCGGGTGCCCGAGCAGCGCGGTGAGCATCTCGAGATCGCCCGCTTCGGCTGCGAAACCGCGCTCGAGATACCCTGCGAACATCATTCGGATGTCGAATGCGGACCACGCGGGTGCGCGCTCGCGCAGTGCGTTTTCGAAGGCGTCCATGTCGTCGCCACCATAGGCGACGTGATGCCCGAGGAGCTCGCTCCACAGCGCAGCGGCACTCGGACCGCTTACGAGGTCAGGCCCGTTGACGTTATACGTCTTGCCGACATGGCCGTCCGAGGTGAGCACAATGGCGGCCGCTTCCGCGATGTCGCGCACGTCGACCGCGGAGATCCCGGTCGTGCCGAGCGGCATCGGATAAACGCCCGCGGTGAGCGGCGCACGCAGCGTCGCATCGTTTTGGAAGAAATAATTCGGTCGGATGATCGTCCACGGCACGTCGAAGGCGCGAAGCGCGGCCTCGATCGCAAGCTTCGATGCGAAGTGCGGCACGTCCAAGAACCGATCGGCGGCGAAGACCGAATGATAGACGACGTGACCGACGCCGCGCCGCCGCGCGAGATCATAGGCGACCAGACCCTGCGTCAGTTCGTCCGGCGTGACCGCATTGAGGAGGTAGAGCGCGTCGATGCCCGTCAACGCGCGGTCGATCGCGGGCGGGTCGAGCAGATCGCCGACCGCCGTCTCGACGCCGTTTGGGACGTTAGCCTTCGGATCACGGACCAGCAGTCGCAGGTCCGCTCCGCGCGTGAGCAATTCGCGAACGACCGCCGAGCCGACGAGCCCGGTTCCGCCGATGATGAGAATCATAAGAACTCCGTTCGATAGGTCGATGCAAGCGCGGTAGCCGTCGCTCGTCGCTCGTTGATCTGCATCGCATCGAGCACGGGCGCGGGTGAGTCGGGTCCGTCGACCGCATCGGCGACGCGCTTGAAGTATGCATCCTGCCCCGCAGGCGCGCACATGCACAGCATCCGCGCCGGTGCCGTCGAGGCATTCCGGAAGTGGTGCGGTGCATTGGCGGGGATATTCACGGTGCGGCCCGCAACGACGACGGTGCGCTCACCACGAAATGTGAATTCGACCTCGCCCTCGAGTATCGAGAACATCTCCTCGAAGTCATGACGATGCAGCGGCGGTCCGCCGCCCGACGGCACACGCATCTCGATGAGCGTGTAACGGCCCGCCGTCTGGTCGCCCGAAACGAGAATCGAGTACGTATCGCCCGCGAGCGAGAGATGGCAGATGCCGGCGTCGCTGGGACCGGCGTCGACGAGCGCGCGAGAGAGATCGTCCGGCGGCAGCGGCGTATCGTGCGAGTCTCGATGATCCACGATGGGTTCCTTTCCGTTCGGATAAGCCCCAGTGTATGGCTGCGCGAGCCAGCTGTCCAATGCATGGCGGCCATGGCCATCATGCACGAAGCGGATCATCGGATCGACTACAACCTCGTCGTACCGCTCCTCGCCATCCTTGAAGAACGCCACGTGACGCATGCGGCAGAGCGGTGCGGGATGAGCCAGCCGGCGATGAGTCGAGCGCTCAATCGCGCACGACGCTCGCTCGGCGATAACTTGCTCGTGCGGCGCGGCCCACGCTACGAGCGCACGCCGCGCGGCGAGCGACTCTACGCCGATCTCCGTGAACTCGTTCCGCGACTCGGTGCGGTGCTCGCCGACTCGCGCTTCGAGCCGAGCACGAGCCGCGACCACTTTCGGGTCGTCACGACCGACTATGCGTCGTTTCTGCTCGTGCCCCGGATCGTGACCGCGCTCGCGCGGCGTGCGCCGCGTGCCGCACTCGATTGCGCGCCATGGGACCCGCTCGCGCCCGAGGCGATTCGCGACGGCACCTACGATCTGGGAATCGTCGGGCTCGATGGGCTCGATGGGCTCTCGTCCGAGCCGCTCTTCTCCGACACGTTCGTATGCGTCGTGGCGCGGGATCACCCAATCGCGGACGAACCGATGACGCTCGAGCGGTATGCAGCGTATCCCCACGCGGTCATCGGCATCGCGGACGGCCGCCGCCAACCGTGGATCGAGCGGCCGCTACTCTCGCGCGGCTTCAAGCGTCGCATCGGCTTCACGACGACGTCGATCGCGTCGGCGGTGCTCGCGCTCCCGGGGACGGAGATGATCTGCACGATCTCCCGCCGTTGGTGCGAACGGTTCGCCCGGCTCGCTGACGTCCGCGTGATCGATGCGCCACCGAGCCTGGAACCGTTGCGCTACGGCATGGTCTGGCATGCCCGATCGATCGACGACGCGGCCGTCTGGTTCCGCGGGCAGGTGCGCGACGTCGCACGAGACCTCGAAACGCGCGGCGAACACGAACCTACCGCGGCCCTCCGTTGACCAGCGAACGAACGAAGGCGCGAGCGATCGTAAGCGGCTCGCAGATCGCCCGGTTCTCTCGGCCGCGCAAAAGCAGCAGGGCTCGAGACGCCCGCTCGAAAGCGCGACATCATCTCGTTCACCACCGAAGGAAGCTCGATGCCGAACATTACGTTACGACGTCGCAGCTCCGGCGCACGGCGAACCTCGGCAGACATTCCCGCCTGACCATCTACCGGGCGATGTGACCCGTCACGAAGAGGCCGGCGTAGAAGGCGATCCCGCCGAACGTATACGAGTCGAAGCGGTCGAGGATGCCGCCGTGACCGGGCATGATCGTGCCCGCATCCTTGACGCGCGCATCGCGCTTGAACGCCGATTCGACGACATCGCCCACCTGCGCACCGGCGCTCGTGAGTGCGCCGACGATGGCGCCCTGCCACCACGTGCCGAGGCCGAGCCCGGCGAACGCGCCGAACGCGGTCGTCGCGAGCACGGTCACCGCGAAGCCGCCGCACGCGCCCTCCCACGTCTTGCCGGGCGAGATGGACGTCATCGGCGTGCGGCCGACCGACGACCCGACGACCATTGCGAAGATATCGGTGAGCGCGATCGCGGCGATGCACTCGGCCGTGTAGGCGGCGCCGAAATGCGGCCGATTGCGTAGCGCGAGAAAGTACGATCCGAGCCAGCCGAGATAGAGCACGCCGAAGACCGTCGAGGCGCAGCGGGCGAGATAGCCGGCGCGCGGTCCCGCGAGCCCGACCGCGAGTGTGATGACCGTCGTCGCCGCGAGAACGGCGCCGCCGTAGCGCTGCTGGAGGCCCGCCGCCGCGAGCACGAGGTAGACCGCGACCGACGCCGCAGCGACGGAAAAGACGAGCGGCCGGCCCGTGCGTGCGGCGAGTCCCGCGAATTCGTGGAGCGAGATCAGACACACGGCGAGCAGCACGGCCGCGAACGACGGGACGGTCGCGATCGACGCGAAGACGATTGCCGCAAGGACGGCGCCGCTCACGACGCGACGCGCCAGGTAACCAAGTCGGCGCGGGCGCGGAGCCGCGGTCGTCGTCATGGCCGGCTCGTGGCGTGCGCCGCCGACCAGGAGTGCAGCGCCCGGCCGAACTCCTCGGGCCCGAAGTCGGGCCAGAGCGTCGGCGTCAGGTACAGGTGCGCCCCGGCGAGCTGGTAGAGCAGAAAGTTCGAGAGCCGCGACTCGCCGCCGGGCCGGATCAGGAGCTCGGGATCGGGCAGGCCCGCCGTCGCGAGGTGCTCGGCGAACAGCGCTTCGTCGATTGCATCCGGCTCGAGCTCGCCGCTCGCGACGTCCGCCGCGATGCGTTCGACCGCGAGCCGCAACTCGGCGCGCGCGCTGTAGTTCACCGCGAGATTCAGCACCAAACCATCGTTCGCGGCGGTGCGCGCCATGAGGCCGTCGAGCGCCTCGCGCGAGGCGCGCGGTAACGCCCGATACTCGCCGATGACGTTGACCCGGACGTTGTTGCGCTGCAGCTCGGCGAACTCGTGCTTGGCGAAATAGACGGCGAGATCGAGCAGAAGCGAGATCTCCGTCTTATCGCGCTTCCAGTTCTCCGTCGAAAACCCGTAGACGGTGAGCATCTCGATGCCGGCGTCGCTCGCCGCGCGCGTGATGTGACGTAGCGCGACCATGCCGCGGCGGTGACCCTCGACGACGGGCAGCCGATGCGCCTTCGCCCACCTGCGATTGCCGTCCATGACGATCGCGACGTGCCGAATCACGTGCGCCGCTCGGAGCGTTCGAGGCGCTCGTAGCGCTCGTAGCCCACGACGAGCTCGACGCGGCCGTTCCGCTCGGTCGCGCGCAGGACGCGCAGTTCGCCCGCGCCGAGAGCGGCGAACGGCGGTCGCAGCAGTCGCATGGTGATCGCGTGGCCGCGCAGGGAAGCGCGCGCCTCGACTTCCGTCGCGAACGTCAGAGCGTGGAGCTGGTCGTCATCGGGCACGTGCACGCGATCGTCGTGGAGGCTCAGACCTCCATGATCTCCTTTTCTTTCGTGCCGACGAGCGCGTCGACGTCCTTGATCGCCTTGTCGGTCATCTTCTGGATCCGGTCCGCCGCCTTCTTGTTGTCGTCTTCGGTTACGGCGCCGCTCTTCACGAGCGCCTTGACTTCCTCGACGCCCTTGTGGCGGATGCCGCGCACGGCGACCTTGCCGTCCTCGGCCTTCTTGCGCACGATCTTGACGAGGTCTTTGCGGCGATCTTCCGTCAGCGGCGGGATGCTCAGCCGGACGGTCGTCCCGTCGACCTGCGGGCTCAGGCCGAGATCGCTCGTCTCGATCGCCTTGCGGATGGCGCCGACGACGTTGCGGTCGAAGGCGGCGATCTGGAGCGAGCGCGCGTCGGGCGTACTCACCGTCGCGACCGACTTGAGCGGCACGGTGGCCCCGTACGAATCGACCATCAGCCGGTCCAAGAGCGCGGTGGACGCGCGGCCGGTTCGAACCGAAGCAAAATCGCTGCGCGTCGCGTCGAGCGCCTTCTGCATGCGCTGTTCCGTCGTCTTGTAGAGGTCGTCGAGTTCGCTCACGTCACGTTCTCCGTCTGCGGTGCGAGGGCGCCCGCAGGCGCCACGAGGGTCCCAATGGGCTCGCCGAAAACCGCACGGCGAATGTTCCCGGCGACGTTCATGTCGAAGACGAGGATCGGCAGCCCGTTGTCCATGCAAAGCGTCAGCGCCGTACTATCCATGACCGTCAGGCCGCGCTGCAGCACCTCGAGGTAATCGAGCCGCTCGAACCGCGTCGCCGTCGGATCGAGCTTGGGATCTGCCGTGTAGATACCGTCGACCTTGGTGGCCTTGAGGATGACGCTCGCACCGATCTCGACCGCGCGCAGCGCCGCGGTCGTGTCGGTCGTGAAGTACGGGTTGCCGGTGCCCGCGCCGAAGATGACGACGCGACCCTTCTCGAGATGCCGCATCGCCCGGCGCCGGATATACGGTTCGGCGATCTGCTGCATCTGGATCGCGGTTTGAACGCGCGACGGGACGCCGAGCCGCTCGAGGGCGTCCTGCAACGCGAGCGCGTTGATGACGGTCGCGAGCATGCCCATGTAGTCGGCGTTCGCGCGATCCATGCCGGCCGCTTCGTGCGCTTTCCCGCGCCAAATGTTCCCGCCGCCGACGACGACCGCGACCGAGACGTCGAGTCGCGCGACGTCGGCGATCTGCTCGGCCATCCACGCGGTGGTCGTAACGTCGACAGAGCTCTCGGAGCCCTCGAAGGCTTCGCCTGAGATCTTCAGCAGAACCCGATCGTAGGCCGGCCTCACTCGCCGAGCGCGAACTTTGCGAAGCGGCGGATCTCGATCTTCTCGCCGAGCACGCCGACGACGGCCCCGACGACTTCGGCGATCGTCTGATCGTCGTTCTTGATGAACGGCTGATCGAGCAGCACGTGCTCCTCGTACCACTTCTCGATCTTGCCCGTGACGATCTTCTCGACGATGTTTGCGGGCTTGCCCTCGGCGGCTCTCGCAAATTCGGCGCGCAACGGCTCGAGCTCGGCTTCCGAGACCTCGGCGCGCGAGACGTACTTCACCGGCATGGCTGCGATGTGCATCGCGACGTCGCGGACGAGCTCATCGAAGCGCTCGTTGCGCGCGACGAAGTCCGTCTCGCAGTTGATCTCGACGAGCACGCCGATTTTACCGCCGACATGGATGTACGAGCCGACCTTGCCTTCCTTGGCGACGCGCTCGGCTTTCTTCGCGACCTTCGAGACGCCCTGATCGACGAGCGCCTTCTTTGCAGCCTCGAAGTCGCCGCCCGCCGTGATCATGGCGGCGCGGCAGTCGAGCATCGCGGCGCCGGTCGCCTCGCGCAGGCGCTTGATGTCGTCGGTCGAGGGCTTGTACGTCTGTGTGGTCACGGGGGAACCTTTCGGACAGACGATGGGCGCCGCGCGGTGCGGCGCCCATCGGACGATTCGGCGGCGGAACGAGCCTTCGGGAGGCTAGACCGCGGCCTCCTGGCGGTCGGCGGCGGCCGACTCAGCCTCGGGGGAAAGCTCGGGCTCGGCGGCCTGTGAGACCTGCGGCGCGGCGGCGGCGACGTCGGCGCTACGGCGCGGCATCGCCGAGTAGACGTCGGCGTACGCCTCGTCCTCGTATCGGCTGGACTCGACCTCGGTGCGGCCCTCGATGATCGCATCGGCAATCTTGGAGACCATCAGCCGCACGGAACGGATCGCATCGTCGTTGCCGGGGATCGCATAGTCGATCTCGTCGGGATCGCAATTCGTATCGATCACCGAGATGATCGGGATCTTGAGCTTGCGTGCCTCGAGGACCGCGATGCGCTCCTTCTTCGGGTCGACGATGAAGACGGCGTCGGGCAGCTTATGCATGTCCTTGATGCCGCCGAGGAACCGTTCGAGCTTCTCGAGCTCGTCGGAGAGCCGCGAGACTTCTTTCTTGGGGAGCAACTCGAAGTTGCCCTGAGCGCGCATGCCCTCGAGCTCGCGCAGGCGCGAGATGCGCTTCTGAATCGTCGCAAAGTTCGTCAGCGTGCCGCCGAGCCAGCGCTCATTGATGTAGAAGGTGCCGGCGCGCTCGGCCTCTTCCTTCACGACGTCCTGCGCCTGCTTCTTGGTACCGACGAAGAGGATGACCTTATTGTCCCGTGCCATCTGCTTGACGGCCGCGTAGACCTCGCGCAACATCAGCACCGTCTTCGAGAGATCGATGATGTAGATGCCGTTGCGCTCTTGAAAGATGTAGGGCTTCATCTTGGGGTTCCAGCGACGGGTCTGATGCCCGAAGTGAACGCCTGCCTCGAGAAGCGCCTTCATGGAAATGACCGAAACTGCCATGCGGTAGGGTGGGGGCCTTTCTGGTCTCGCGCGGCCGGGGCCGCCTGGTGGAGACCATCGCGCCCGCGCGAGCGCGGGCGAAGTGGGTGCTAACCGTTAGAGTATATCACGCCTCGGCGCCCGAGGCGAGCCGGCGGCCGGCCGATGCGACGTGCGGTCAGAAGACGAGACATGCGACCGGATACGAACGGACGACCGGATCGGCGGTCGCGAGCGTGAGGTCTTCGGCGAGCGCCTGTGCGACGAGCAGCCGGTCGAACGGATCGCGACGGAGGTCCGGCAAGGCGGCGACCGCGGCCGGTGTGCCGTCGTGATCGCGAGTGATTGGGAATCCGGCGCGCGCGAGCATCATTGGAGCGTACACGTGGGGCGGTAGCGGCAACGCCAGTTTCCCGAGCCGGTATTTGATCGCTGTTTCCCAGAAGGACGCGGCCGAGACGAAGACGTCGTTTCGGCGACTTTCGAGCGCCTCGCGCATCGCCGGCGAGACGCGTCGATCTCCCGTCGCCATCCAGAGCCAGTAGTGCGTATCGAGCAAGATCCTCACTCGAACAGGGCAAGAATATCGTCGGGTAACGGTTCGTCGAAATCGTCCGGGACGACCCAACCGCTCGAATCGACACTGCGGGAGAGATGCGTCTTCGCCAAGTGGATGGTCACCCGTCGCATGGACGTCGTCTCGTCCCCGTTCGCCGTTCGTCAAGGGCGAAGCCTCGACGACGAGACCGGAACGTCGTCGCGATTCGCCAATTGATGCGCGGTGGATGCTGCGGTTCTCGACGAACTCCTGGATTCGGCCGCGGCTCTGCGAGCCGGTTCGGGTCGCGCGATCCTCGGGCTCGCGGGCGCGCCCGCGGCAGGGAAGTCGACGCTCGCGCAACGCCTCGCCGACCGCGATCCCGAGCGGACGATCGTCGTCCCGATGGACGGTTTCCACTTGGCACACCGCGAGCTCGTACGACTCGGACGGGCTGGCCGCAAAGGCGCGCCGGATACCTTCGACGTCGACGGCTACCGGGCGTTACTCGCACGACTGCGCGCGCCGACGAATGGCGAGATCGTCTATGCGCCGGCGTTCGCGCGCGAGCTCGAAGAACCGATCGCGGGCGCCATCGCGGTGCTACCCGAGCACACGCTCGTCATCACCGAGGGCAACTATCTGTTGTACGACAACGGCGGTTGGGCGCGCGTGCCCGAGTTGCTCGATGCCGTCTGGTTCGTCGAGATCGACGACGATCGCCGTCGGGAACGACTGCTCGAGCGGCACGTCCGCTTCGGCCGGACCGAGTCCGAAGCGCGCGCATGGGTTGCGAGCACCGACGATCCCAACGCCCGGCTCATCGCGGCGACGCGCGGCCGCGCCGACCGCATCGTTCACCTCGTAGGGAACCGCTGAAACGGCATTTCACGCGCGAGATCCGGGACGTTACGCGTGACGATCGTAAGCTCGTGATGCATAGCCGTGGCGTCGAGCAATGCATCGATTGCCGGAAGCACACCTATGACGCTCGCGCCGTAGCCTCGAGTCGTCGGGCCTGCAATTACAAGCAGAGATCGACCTGAGCGCGATAGCTCAACGTCGTGCTCGCGTCGGCGGGGATGCGCACGTGCCACGTCGCGGTCGCACTCGAACTCTTTTCGTGCGGCAGGCTCTCGGAAACGATGGTCCACGGGCCGGGGATCGGCTCGACGACGAGCACGTCGGCTGGCTCGCTCTTGGCGTTCGCCAGCCGGACCTCGTACGAGCTCTCGTACGTGCAGGTACCGAGGCCCCGGAAGTCCGTCTGCTTCTTGTTCGCGGTGACGTCGAACGAGTCGCCGACGTGGAGTCGGACATTTGCGTAGCGGGGTGTATGGTCGATCCTGTCGCCACCGAGGAATTGCGACGTCCCCGCGCGGTCGCTCTTATACAGCCGAACCGTTCCAGCGGGTAACGGAATGCCGAGATCGCCACCCTTATTGACGAACGTAACGTAAACACCGATCTTGAGATTCTGACCGAGGTCTGCATTTCGATTGGAATAGTACGACGCCGAACCTCGCAGCTCGAGCGTCTTGCGAATCGCGATGCCGCTCGCGTGTAAGAGCGCGACTTGCTTCGTCTGCTTATTCTCGATCGATGTTGCGCGCGCGAGCGTGTAGAGGTGATACTCGAAATAGTTCTCCTGCGCGACGCCGTCGGGCACGCCGTTCTCACGGCCGCTGACGCGACCGATCGTGCGCAAAACCGTCTGCGGCGGCGCCGGAACGTTCACGTTGCCGGCGACGAGTTGGATCCGCGCGTTCGGATAACTCGTCCCGCTCGTATTCGAGAGCGTCACGAGACCGCCGAGTTGCATCGAGGTCTCGTTCGGCGAGACGACGCCGACGTACTCTGCGTGCCACGCGAGGCCGCCCGTGAGATAGGCGAGGTCAAGCTGGTCCTTCGCAGCGCGAGAGCTCTCGAGACGGAGCGTCAGCGTCGGGCGATCGCGAAGTCCGGGCGGTAATGCCGGATACGCGAGATGCGCATTCGTCAATCCGGTCTCGATCCGATCGCCATACTGTAAGACGATACCGTCGTTGTCGGAGAGCAGCTTCGCCGTCTCGCGGGCCGGTACGAAGACCGGAGAGTCGTGCACGACGATGACGTCGCGGCCGACGTACGTATCGAGGATCGTCGCCGGATTGATGAGATCGAAGTCGAAGTTCTGCTCAACGACGCGCGTCGCCCCGGGCGACGTGAGGTCGTCGAGCACGGCCGTGGTCGGATCCATCATCGCACTGACGTCGCGCCAAGCAAGGCGATTCTCACCTTCGGTGAGCTCGACCGTACGACGATCGTGTACGAGCGAAATCGTGCCGTTAGAGATCGTGACGTTCAACGTCGCGACGTCGGCGGCAGTCGTGACGCGTTCGGAGCGGTCCGCCGAAGCAACCGTCGGCAACGCGACGAGTGCGACCGCCACAGCCAAGCATAGCTTCAACCGACAAACATTCATCGCGAAGAACCCCATCGGCGAGCGCTTACGAAAGAAGTGCCCGCGTACTTCCATCTTCGGCTCCCGATCGGTCGTCCGCCACGCTTGCGCGTCGCTCGGTTCGAAGCGCGGCGGACTCGACGCGGGGCGCGCTCCGAAGCCGGACCATCGTTACGCCAGTTGCGCGGCGTGCAGGCGCGCGTAGTGACCACCCTGCGCCATGAGGGCGTCGTGCGTGCCGACCTCGAGCACGCGGCCGCTCGCGACGTAGAGGATCGTCGTCGCGCGCCGGATCGTCGAGAGCCGGTGCGCGACGATGAGCGTCGTGCGGCCCGGGAGCAGCCGGTCGAGCGCGGCTTCGATGAGACGTTCGGAGTGGCCGTCGAGCGCGCTCGTCGCCTCGTCGAGGATGAGGATCCGCGGGTCGCGCAGCACCGCGCGCGCGATCGAGATGCGCTGGCGCTGACCGCCCGAGAGCCGCATGCCGCGATCGCCGACGGCGGTCTCGTAGCCGAGCGGCAGATCGAGGATGAACTCTTCGGCGTTTGCCTCGCGGGCCGCCGCCTCGACTTCCTCTCGCGTCGCGTCGAGTCGGCCGTAGCGGATGTTGTCGGCGATCGTGCCGCTGAAGAGCAGCGGCTCCTGCGGCACGATCGCGATCGCGCCGCGCAGGTGCGGCAGCGCGTAGTCGGCGAGATCGCGGCCGTCGAGCGTGATCCGGCCGGCCTGCGGCGCGTAGAAGCGCGGCACGAGGCTCACGATCGTGGTCTTGCCGGCCCCCGACGGGCCGACGAGCGCGACGATCTCGCCGGCGCCGATCGTCGCCGTGAGGTCGTGCAGGACGGGCGCCGCGTCGTCGCCGTAGGCGAACCGGACGTGCTCGAAGCCGAGCGCGCCGACGATCGGCTGCGCCTCGCGACCGTCGCGCGCGGCGACATCTTCGATCGGCAGATCGATCACCTCATAGATCCGCGCGGCGCCGACGAGCCCCTTGGAGATGTCGCCGACGAACGAGGCGAGGCGATTGAGCGGATTGATCGCGAGCACGACGAGCCCCCAGAACTGCAGGATCTGACCCGCGGCGAGCCGCCCGACGATCGCCTCGCGCACGGAGAACGCCATGATCGCGAGCAGCGCCGTCGTGATGATCATCGCGACGATCGGCGTCTGGATCTGGCCGAGTTGCAGCACGCGCATGAACGCGTCGAAATAGCGCTCGTTGCTCTGCGAGAACCGCTCGACCTCGAACTCCTCGCGGCCGAACGCCTTGACAATGCGCTGGCCGTGCAACACTTCCGTGAGGTTCGACGAGAGGTCGGCGATCTGGACCTGCGCGCGCTTCGTGCTCGCCGAGATCGTGCGCGTGAAGCCCGCGACGACGAAGTTCACGATGGGGGCGAACACGAACAAGAACAACGACTCGAGCCAGTCGAGATAGATCATGTAGCCGACCGAGGCGACGAGCGTCACGAGCGTCACGAAGAACTGCGGCAGCGAGACCGATAGCGCGTCGGTCATCAGCAGCAAGTCGTTGTTGAAGCGCGCGATGAACTCGCCCGGACGCCAGCGGTCGAAGTCGCCGAGCGGCATCCGGATCGTGCGTTCGAAGAGCCGCACGCGGTAACTCGCGATGAGCTTCTGGCCGCACCACGCGGTGAGGTAGCTCTGACCGTACGTCGCGGCGTTCGAGATCAGGTTCACGACGAAGACGCCCGCGACGACGTAGGCGAGCAGGTCGATCGGATGCTTCGGGTTCTCGATCACGCCATCGATCACGAGCGGGAACGCTTTCGTCAGCGCGATCGGGCCGAGGCCCGCGACGAGCCCGAGCGCGAGGGCGAGGGCGAGTCGCGGGTAGTACGGCCGCGCCTCGCGCGCGAGGCGCCGGACGGTGATCTTGCGGGCCTCGGCGTCGAGCGATGGATTCAGGTGCGAAACTCCGTGGGCGGACGCGCCGTACGTGGGCTAGCCTGCCCTTCGCCGCGAGGACTTCGATGGACTGTCACTATCACGATGCCGTGCCCGCCGTCGCGCCTTGCCGCGACTGCCGCGAACCGATCTGCGCGACGTGCCGCGACGATGCGGGCACCTGCCCGGGCTGCCGGCTCGGCGAGCGCATCGGCCGCAAGCCCGCCGAGTCCGCGCTACGCGGCGGCCGTGGGCCGTCCCGCGGCCGAGCCACGGCAGGCGGCACGGGAGCCACCGGCGGGGGCGCGGCGCCGCGCTACGCCTCCACCGCGCCGCGCGTGCGGACCGTCCCGCTCGGCGAGCTCGCGGACGTCCCGCTCGAGACGCGCGCCCTCGTCGCGCTCGGCTATCCGTTCTGGCCCGTCGCGGTCCTTGCGCTCCTCGATCCGGCGAAGCGTCCGGCAGTTCGCCGTCAGGCGCTCCAGGCGATCGGCTTCAACGTCGGCCTCTCGGTGCTCTGGACGGCGCTCCTCGCGATCGCGCATGTGCCGCTGCTCGGAATCTCGGCGTGGCCGCTCGTCGCGCTGCTCGTGCCGGTCTGGATCGTCGGCTCCATTCTGCTCGGGCTCTCGGTCGCGCGTGGAAACGCGCCGCGCGTGCCGCTGATCGCCGAATGGCTCGACCGTCACGGCGAGGAGATCGGCGCCGCGGTCTGATCCCGGACATAGGCGGCGTAGCGGCGCAGATACGCCCGCGCCGCCGTCTCGTGATCGACGACGGGCGCGGGATACGCGCGGTCGCCGAAGAGCGGCAACGCGAGCTGCGGCCGGTTCGCGGCCGGCTCGCCCGCCCCGGCCGCCGCCGGCCGGTCCGCGAGCTCGGCGATCCAGCGGCGCGCGTAGCTGCCGATGGGATCGTACGCGCGCGCCTGCTTACGCGGATTGTAGATCCGCGGGAACTGTGCAAGGTCGGCGCCGAGCCCGGCCACCCACTGCCAATTCCCGGCGGCGAGGGCCGGGTCGTATTCTTCGAGCTCACGATCCCATGCGTCGCGCCCGACGCGCCAGTCGACCCCGAGATCGAAGCAGAGAAACGACGCGGCGACGAGCCGCGCGCGCGGATGCATCCAGCCGGTGGCGGCGAGCTGACGTAGCCCCGCGTCGACGAACGGGTAGCCCGTCCGGCCCTCGCGCCACACGGCGAGCGCCGGATGATCCGCCGCGCCTGGAAAGCCGCGCATCCGGCGCTGGAGCGGCGCGTCGGGCGCGTCCTCGAAGAACCACGCGAGCTGCAGAAAGAAGTCGCGCTGCGCGAGCGCCCGCTCGAACGCGCGCAACGACAGCCGTTCCTCGACGAGCAGGAACGGATCGCGCGCGCGCGCCGCGATGCTCGCGCGCACCGTTCGCGCGGCGAGCGTGCCGAGGCCGAGGGCGACGGAGAGCCGCGCCGTCGGGCCGTCGCCGGGGACGTCGCGCGCGGTCGCATAGCCGAGCGCGGGTCCCGCGAGATAGGTCTCGAGCGCTGCCCGCGCCGCCGCGCCGCCGGGCCCCGCGCTCGCCGGCGGCGCCTCGCCGCGCAACCCGTGAGCACGCGCGAAGCGCGGCCGCGCTACTACGGGCGGCACGTCGAGCCGTCGCCACGTCGCGAGATACGGCGCAAACGCGCGATAGCCGAGCCCCTCGTCGCTCGCACGAGCGGCGGCGGTCTCCTCCGGCGGCACGGCGGGCGCGTCGTGCGTCGCAATCACCGTGAGGCCCGCTTCCTCGAGTTCGGCCTGCAGCGACCGCTGCGCGGCGAGCCCCGGTGCATCGTAGGCGAGCGACCACCCGACGGCCGTCGCCCTCGCCTCCCGCGCGAGCCCGAGCACGGTCGCAGCGAGCGAACCGCGCCGGATGACGAGCGGCGCTCCAGCCTGCGCGAGCGACGTCGCGAGCCCGTCGATCGCGGCCTCGCGAGCCGACCGCCGCCGCGCCGACGATGCGTACGAATCGCCGGTGACCGCGAGCACCGGCACGATCTCACCGTACGACGAGAGCGCTGCGAGCGCGGCATGATCGTCGAGCCGCAGATCGCGGTCGAAGAGGAAGAGCGCCCGCGCGTCGGGGGCGCTCATTCCGATAGCGTCAGCTCAGAGCGACTCGACGTATGCTGCGACGTCGCTCACATCGCTCTCGGAGAGCGGCGCAGGATAGAGTTTGGGCATCGGCGCCTTCGGGTTTTTGATCCAGGCGATCGCCTGAGCGTAATCCTTCCGCCCCTTCTCGCCGATCAGCTTCGGTCCGAAGCCGCCCGTGCCGCCGGCCATATGGCATGACTGGCAGTTTGCGGTGTAGATCGCGAGGCCCTTATGCGGATCGCCCAAGGCGAGCGTTGCACCCGGCACCGGCTGCAGGCCGCTCGACGCGCTGTCCGTGATCGCGCCCTTCGCGGCGAGGACCGGGCCCTGGACGGTCTCTGCCGGACCGCCGGTCGAGTCGGCTTTCGAGCAGCCACCGACGAAGAGCGCCGCAGAGACGGCGAGAACGAGAAACGAGACCTGGGGCTTCACGACCGTTCAGACGCTCCGGAAGGTACGACGGTTGCCGGGGTTCGGTCGGCGGGACCGGCCGGTCCCGCGGCGAGACGGCAGGGCTGCGTCCCGGTCGCACGGCAAGGACCGGCCATGGATGAGCCGCATCCCGAGATCGCTCCGTTCGTGAAGAACTCCGTCCGCATCCTCGTCTGGTGCGAGCGCGCGATCTTCTTCATCATCGGCCTGATGCTCTTCGTCGCTGCGCTCGCGCTCCTCGGCCACGCGGCGATCATGCTCTTCGCGATGTTCGGCAGCAGCCGGTCGCCCGAAACGTTCGGCGCGGAATTCCTCGACGTCATCCTGCTCGTGCTCATGATCGTCGAACTCGCGTACACGGTGATGCTCTCGTTGCGCGGCGCGGTGCTGCTCGCCGAGCCTTTTCTCATCGTCGGACTCATCGGCGTCATTCGGCGCATGCTCGTCGTGACCGTCGGCGACGCCTCCGGCAAGACGAGCCCGGCGGAATCGACGCCCGAGCTCATCGTCCTCGCCGGGATTGTGCTCGTCTTCGTCGGCTCGATCATGATGCTGCGCACGAAATCCAAGCCGTCCTTCGAAAAGCTCGAGCTCTAGCCGCCGATCTCGCTGAAGGCTCGCATCCGGCTACTGATCTCGCCGAGCTCGAGGTGATGGCGTTCGGGCTTGACGAGCATGCCCGTCCGGAAAACTTCGGCCAACTCGTCGCGCGACGCGCCCGCGCGCAGCGGTGTCCGGAGGTCGAGCTCCGAATCACCGAAGAGGCATAGCCGCAACCGGCCGTCGGCCGTGAGCCGAACGCGATTGCACGTCTCGCAGTAATCGTGCGAGAGCGGTGAGATCGTGCCGATCGCGCCGAGCGAGCCGGGGGCCGCATAGTAACGCGCGGGACCGTTGCCGCCGGGTCCCGGCACCGCGACGAGCTCGCGCGTCGCGCGCAACCGTTCGACGAGCTCGCCCGCCGAGATGTATTCGCTGCGCTGCGATGCGAGGTTCTCGAGGACCGGCATCATCTCGATGAAGCGCACGTAGACGGCGCGCTCGTGCGCGAGCCGCGCGAAGTCTTCGATCTCGTCGTCGTTGACGCCGCGCATTGCGACGCAATTGAGCTTGATCGGCGCGAGCCCCGCGGCGATCGCCGCATCGATCCCTGCGAGGACGCGCTCGAGCCCGGGCCGCCGCGCGATCGCCTCGAAGCGGTCGGGCCGCAACGTGTCGAGCGAGACGTTGACGCGCCGCAGTCCCGCGGCGACGAGCCCGTCAATCTGCTCGGCGAGCAACAGGCCATTGGTCGAGAGCGAGATGTCGTCGATGCCCGGGATCGCGGCGAGCGCGGCGACGAGCGTCGCGAGATCGCGCCGCACGAGTGGTTCGCCGCCGGTGAGCCGCACGGCCCGAACGCCGACGCTCGCCGCCGCCGCGACGATCTCGGCAATCTCTTCGTAGGTGAGGATCTCGCGCTTCGCGATCCAGGGCAGGCCCGCTTCGGGCATGCAGTAGGTGCACCGCAGATTGCAGCGATCGGTCACCGAGATGCGCAGATACGTGATCGGCCGGTGGAACGCGTCGACGAGCGGCGCGGTATCCCCGATGAGATCGATGACGGGCGCTCTCGCGACGGCCGTCACGAGCCGAACGCGTCGCTCGGCAACGCGCCGTTGAGCTTGTAATCCGAGAACGACGACGAAACGTCGGCGGTGTAGCCCGTGACCGCGACGTGGCCGATTTGTTTGGCAACAAAGCGATTCGCGCCGATCGTCTGATAGGACTGCGTGAACGCGATCGTGCCGCCGTCCGCGTACGTCCACGCGTACGACGCGATGTCGGCAGCCGCGTCGTCGACGCCGACGTCGACATGGCTCACGCGGCTCTCGCCGCGCGGCAGCAGCCGGAACGTCGTCGTGCCTTCGACGTCGGAGAGGACGCGGACGTCGTACTTCTGCGGCCAGGACGCCGGCGGATCGAGCTTGGGATAGACCTTCCGGAACTGCGACGCCATCGCCGGGACGTTGTCGAAGACGACCGCTTCCTTATCGGGCCGCTCGTAATACGCGTGGCCGTCGAGCGAGCCGCTGAGATACGGAAACGACTTGAGCGCGATGTCGAGGTGCACCGTCGCGGCGTAGGTCTTGACGTCCGCGTCGAAGCCGAGGAGCCGCTGGTAGACTGCGTTCTTCGCCGGATCCAGGGGCGCGCCGTTCGCAGCGGCGGCGCGGGCGGCGGCCGGCGCCGCGGCGACGAGCGCGGCGACGAGTGCGAGCGGCGGAACGGACTTCAGGAAACGGCGCATGTGCTCTCGCCGCAACCCGACTCGGCATGCCGAGGGTTGCCGGGCCACGCCGCGAGGGCGAGCGCGATCTCTTCGGCCACCTCGGGGTCCGGCTCGGTCCGCGCGCAGGCGCGCAGGGCCGCGAGCGCCCGCGGCGAGCCGATCCGACCGAGCGACCACGCGACGGCGCCTCGGACGACGGGATGCGGATCGTCCTCGAGCGACCGCGCGAGCGCGGGCGCCGCCGCGCGATCGAGCGCGTTGCCGAGCGCGAGCGCGGCGTTGCGCCGCAGCAGCGCGCCGCCGCGCCAGCCCATCGCGGTGCGCGCGTAGCCGCGCTCGAAATCGCGCGCGCGCAGCCGCAACAGCGCGATGAGATCCGGCCGCGCGAACGCCTCGAGCGCCGGCGCGAAGGCAGCGCCACCCACGGTTCCCGCGCGCCGCGTCGGCGGGCAGGCGTCTTGGCAGAGATCGCAGCCCCACACCCAGTCGCCGAGCAGCGGCCGCAGCTCCCGCGGCACGGGTCCACGGCGCTGCGTGAGATCCGAGATGCAACGCGTCGCATCGATCGTATAATCGCCGCGGAGCGCCCCCGTCGGGCACGCGCTCACGCAGCGCCGGCAGCTGCCGCAGTGCGTGCGCCGTGGCGCGTCGGGCGGAATCGCGAGCGTCGTGACGACCTCGCCGAGGAAGACGAACGAACCGAGGCCACCCGCAATGAGGTTCGTGTGCTTGCCGATCCAGCCCAGGCCCGCCGCCGCTGCGAGCGCGCGCTCGGCGAGCGGCGCGGTGTCGCACGCGATTGCCGTCGCCGGCTCGCCCGCGAGCGCGTCGAGACCGTCGGCGATTGCGCGCAGCATCGGCCGGAGCGTCCGGTGATAGTCCGGCGACCAAGCGTAGTTCGACGTTCGGCCGGTCAGCGGCGCCGGGCGACCGGCGGGTGGCGGCGTCGCGTAGGCGACCGCAATGCAGACGACGCTGCGCGCGCCCGCCAGCAGCTCCGCCGGCCGGGTGGCCCGCGCGGCGCGGGCGTCGTCGTACCCCCACGTCGCGAGGTCGCCGCGCGCGAAGCTCGCCCTGAGCCGCGCCGCCGTCGTCTCGTCGGGCTCGGCGGAGGCGACGGCGATCGCGTCGGCGCCCGCGTCGAGCGCGAGCCGCTCGACGCTCGCGCGTAGCGCGGCGGGCGTGCGGAGCGTCACGCGAGCTCGCGCTCGCGCGCGACCTCGCGCGCCAGCAGCCCGCCCTCGAGATGGGTGAGGCGCGCGAACCCCGCAGCGCGCAGGCGTGCGAGCGCCCAGCGCGAGACCGTGCCGTGGCCGCACGCCACGACGAGCTCGCGCGCCGGATCGAGCTCGGCCAGCCGCCCGTCGAGCTCGCTCGCCGGCATCTCGAGCGCGCGCGGCGCCGGAAACGATCGCTCGTGGCGCTCGCGCACGTCGAGCACGAGCGCGGCCGGCCGGGCGGCGAGATAATCGTCGAGGTCTTCCGCGGGCAGCTCCACCGCCGTGGCGCCCGACCGCGGCTCCTCGGCGAGATCGGCGACGTCGCGAATCGTCGGCGCGTCGCCGTGAAGCGGACAGCCCGGGTCGCTCGCGACGGCGAACTCGCGGGTGCGCGCCGAGAGCGCGTCGACGACGAGCAGCCGGCCCGCGAGCGGCTCGCCGAGCCCGAGCACGAGCTTGAGGGCCTCAGTCGCCTGCCACGTCCCGACGAGCCCGGCGAGCGCACCGAGCACGCCGGCCTCCGCGCAGGTCGGCACGGTGCCCGCGGGGGGCGGCTCCGGGAAGAGGCAGCGATAACAGGGGCCGCCCGGAGCGAAGACCGCGACCTGGCCCTCGAAGGTCGAGATCGAGCCGTAGACGTCGGGCCTGCCTTCGAGCCGGGCGGCATCGTTGATGACGTAGCGCGCGGCGAACGAGTCGGTCGCGTCGATCACGACGTCGTACGGCCGCACGAGCGTCCGGGCGTTCGCGGCGAGGAAGCGGACCGGATAGGGATCGATCGCAACCTCGGGATTGAGCGCCGCAAGCCGCTCGGCCGCCGCGACCACCTTGGGTCGCCCGACGTCGGCCGTTGTGTACAGCACCTGCCGCTGCAGGTTCGAGAGGTCGACCGTATCGTCGTCGACGATCCCGAGCCGCCCGATCCCGGCGGCCGCGAGATACTGCAGCACGGGCGAACCGAGGCCGCCCGCGCCGACGACGAGCACGCGCGCCGCGGCGAGCCTGCGCTGGCCTGCGAGTCCGACGCCCGGGATCAAGAGATGGCGGCGGTAGCGTCGAACGTCGGGGAGGACCACGGTCGCGCCATCGTAGCACGACCGGCGTCAAGCGAAGCGGAGATCGAACGATGGCGCATCATGCGTTGCTAGGCTTCGTCGGCGTCGCGGCGCCGATCGTCGTGCTCGTTCTCGTCGCGAGCGACCGCATACCGTTCGCGCTCGGCGCCGGCATCGCGGTCGTCGTCGTCGCAATCGCCGTTGCCGTCAACGCCTGGCTCGACGATCGCTCCGTGGCCGTCGATCATTTCAGTGTCGAGACCGAGCTCTCGTGCGCAGAACGGGGCGTTAGGCTCGAGGATGCCGGGCATTGAGCCAGGCGAGCACCGCCTCGCGGGAGCGCTCCGCCGCGCTCGTGTGATCGCTCTCGACGAAGACCAGCTCGACCGGCGGCGGGACGGCCGCCGCGAGCGCTTCCGCGCAGCGGCGCGAGACGAGCGCGTCGCGGTCTGCGGCGACGATCAGCGTCGGCCGGCCCGCGAGGCCGGGGAGCGATCCGACGACGATCGGCTCCATCGCCTCCGCAACCTCCGGAAGCGTCGCACCGTCGACGTAGCGCGCGCGCAGATCGACGACCGCTCCGCCGCCGAGCGCACGCAGCGCCGCGGGCCGCTCGAGCCCCGTGGCGATCGCGATCGCGCCTGCGTACCGGACGTCGCGGCCGGCGGCAACGAGCGCGGTGCTCGCACCGAGGCTGTGACCCGCGGCGTAGACGATCGCGTGTTCGCGCCGCAACCGGCCGGCGGCGGCGTCGAGGGCCCCGACGAGGTCGTCCGGGCCGTCGAGCCGGCCGCCCGAGCCGCCGAGCTTGTGGCCGGGCAAGTCGACGCTGACGCTCGCGAAGCCGTGACTCGCGAGAAACGAGCACAGCGCGTCGAGATTGTGCTTGGAGCTCGAATAGCCGTGCGCGACGGCGAGCCCGATCCCGCGGGGCCGCCGGGCGCCGTACGCGAGCGCCGCGTACGGCTCGCCGCGCGGATTCGGGAGCGCGACCAGCTCGACCGTCATGCCGGCGGGAGCGCGTTCTCGCGCCACCCCGCCTCGCCCGAGCGATAGCGCTCGCGCTTCCAAATCGGGACGCGGAGCTTGAGCTCGTCGATCGCGAACTCGCAGGCGGCAAACGCCGCCCTCCGATGCGCCGCAGCGACCGCGACGACCACGGCGGCCTCGCCGAGCCCGAGAAAGCCGACCCGGTGCACGATTGCAACGGCGCGGACCTCGAACCGAGCGACGGCGTCCGCCCCGATCTGCGTCATCGCCGCGACCGCGGGCTCCTGGTACGCCTCGTACTCAAGGCCGTCGACGAGGCGGCCGTCGTCGGACGTCTCGCGGACGTAGCCGACGAACGTGACGAGCCCGCCGTCGGCATCGCTGCGCACCGCCGCGACCGCCGCATCGACGTCGAGCGGCTCCTCGGAGATTGCGAACACGTCAGCCGCCGCCGAACGGCGGCAGCAGCGCGAGCTCGTCGCCATCGCGCAGCGCCGCGTCGCGGCCGATCGCCGTTCCGTTGCGCACGAGCCGCGTCGACGCCGCGAGGGGCACGAGCGCCGGAAACTCGGCCGCGAGCGCGTCCCACGCCTCGGCCGCCGTCGCGCCTTCGGGTATCGTGCGCTCGAGGCTGCCCGCGCCGAGGAGCTCGCGCAGCCGCGCGAAGGCGAGCACTCGAACGCGCACGTCAGGTCCCGCCGAGGTCGGCGGTGTAGCCGCGTGCCGCGAGCCAGGCCTGCGACTCGCCGTGAAGTCCGAGCAGGTCGAGCCGATTGCACGTGAGCTTGTGCACGAGCACCTCCCAGAAGTGCTGCGGCTGCGCGTAAACGTCGTCGGGAACCTCGTTGCGCGCTCGCGAGAACTCGCGCAGCGCCGCCCAATCGCGTGCAGCCAGAAGCGCACGAAGCTCGCTCTCATACGCCGGCGGCGTCGTCACGCGGGCCGGCGTGCGGGTGCCGCCGTGAAGCGCTCGATCGCGAGCGCCACGCCGTCCTCGGCATTGCTGGCCGTGACGTAATCGACGCTGTGCCGCACCTCCGGCAGGGCGTTGGCCATCGCGACGCCGACGCCGGCCCAACGGAGCATCGGCACGTCGTTGCGCGAGTCGCCGATCGCGAGCACGCGTTCCGCCGGGATCTGGAAGTCGGCGCACAGCCGGGCGAGGGCGTTCTTCTTGCTCGCGTCACGGCTGAGCACCGCACACTCCTCGAACTCGCCCCACGTCTCGTACCGAAAGCTCAGCGGTAAGTCCCCAAATTCGACGCGCATCGCCTCGACGGACGGCACGCCGAGAAAGCGGATGAAGGTCGGGGCCGTGTGCAGGACGTCCGCGAACGTCTTGGCCTCGCGCCACACGGGGCCGGTCATGTCCTCCATCGAGACGGCGGAGCCTTCGAGGCGCCAGAAGTGCTCTTCAACGTAGAGCGCGCACGAGAGCCCCTCGCGCTCGGCAAACTCGACCATGGGCTTGGCATACTGCAGCGGCACCGGGATGTGTGCGAGCGTCCGGTTCGCCCCAAAATCCTTCGTGAGCGCGCCGTGGCAGCAGATAACGGGCAGGTGCAGCGCGAGCTCGCGCGAGATGCGGATCGGCGTGTCGGCGCCGCGACCGGTGACGAACACGACGCGCGTGCCCGATTCGAGTGCGCGGCGAATGGCCCGTCGGTTACGGTCGGAGACCCGCTCCTGCGGGTCCAGAAGGGTCCCGTCGAGGTCGAGCGCGATGAGATCGATGCGCATGAAGAAAGCCGGGAGCACGTACGGGTGCCGTGCGCGGCGGACCTTCCTCGCCGCCGCAACCGGAGCGACGGGGGGCGGGTCTCGGGCCGCGATGCAACCGAGCGAAACCGGGCTCGACCCGCGCCCCGGCGCCCGCGACCGTGCGCTCGCCGTCGAGGCCCGAATGCCGGCCGGCCTCTTCGCCGGGATGGACGACGATCCGGAGCGGTCGGTCGCTTGGCGGATCGCCCCCGATCCCTTCGCGATCTCGCCCGCGACGCTCGCGGCGATCGAGGGTCTCGGCAACGACCTCCTCGCGTTCTACCGCGCGCTCACGGCGCTCTACGCCCGCAGCGCGCGCGGGACGTTGCCGAGCTTCGCGGCCGAGTATCTCGACCTCGGGAAGCCCGAGAGCATCGTGAAGCTCGGGCGTCAGAACCGCTTCAAGAACGACGTCCCGGCGGTCATCCGGCCCGACCTCATCCTCACCGAGGGCGGCGGCTTCGTCGCGGCCGAGCTCGACAGCGTCCCGGGCGGCATGGGCTTCGTCGCCGGGATGACGCAGGCGTACACCGAGGTCGGGCTCGCGACCGTCGGCGGCCCCGACGGCATGGCCCGCGGGTTCGCCGGAGCGCTCGCCGCGACGGCGGGTTCGGAGCAGCCGATGACGGCGATCGTCGTGTCGCAAGAATCCGATTCATATCGCGCCGAGTTGACGTGGCTCGCGGCGCGGATGCGGACGCTCGACCTTGGCGATACGGTGGTTTGCCGGCCCGAGGACATCGTCTTCACCGAGGAGGCGCTCTTCGTGCGTCTCGAGGGCGGCGAGGAGCGCAAGCTCGACGTCCTCTACCGGAACTTCGAGCTCTTCGATCTCCTCAACGTCGCGAAGAACGACCTGATGCTCTACGCCGCGCGCCACAATCGCGTGAAGCTGACGCCGCCGCCCAAGGCGCACCTCGAGGAGAAGCTGGCCTTCGCGCTCCTGCACGCGCCGGCGCTCCGACAGTTCTGGCGCGGCGAGCTCGGTGAGGCCTTCGAGCGGATCGCGGCGCTCTTTCCGATGACGTGGGTGCTCGATCCGCGGCCGTTGCCGCCCCAGGCCGCGATCGTGGGTCTCGAGGCCCAGGGTGAGCCCGTGCGCGATTGGTCGGCGCTCGTGCCGCTCGGCAAGAGCGAACGCGGTTACGTCGTGAAGCCCTCGGGCTTCTCCGAGCTCGCGTGGGGTTCACGAGGCGTCAAGATCGCGAACGACCTCACGAAGGACGACTGGCAGGCGGCGCTCGAGGACGGTCTGGCCGCGTACGCAACGACGCCGCACATCCTGCAGCGCTTTCACAAGGGCCGGCGGATCCGCGTGCCGTTCCTGGACCGCCGCCGCGATGACGTCGTCGAGCTCGACGGCCGCGTCCGGCTCAACCCCTACTTCTTCGTCACGGGTCCCACCGAGGTTCGGCTCGGCGGAATCCTCGCGACGATCGTGCCGTCGGATAAGCGGCTCATCCACGGCATGTCCGACGCGATTATGGCGCCCTGCGGCGTCGCGCCCGGCGGAGCCTGATCAGGCCCGGCCAAGCATCTCCTTCGTGTGCCAGGCGACGTTCTGCGCGCGATCGCCGACGCGCTCGAGGTTCGCAAGCACGAAGAGCATGATCGTCCCGGCGCGCACGAGCGCCGAGTCTTGTTGCATCTCCTCTTGGAGCGCCTCGATGCCGCGGGCGTAGAGCGCGTCGACCTCGTCGTCGCGGGCGATGACGGCATCGGCCGCAACGGTGTCGGCCTCGGTGTAGGCGCGCATCGCGTCCTCCACCATCTCGATCGCGATCGCGGCGATCCGGCCGATCTCGACGCGTGCGGGCCGGATCGCAACGTCGGCGAGCTTGAGCGAGAGCTTGGCGATCTCGACCGCGTAGTCGCCGTTGCGCTCGAGATCGTTGACGATCTCGAGCATCGCGGCGATCTGCCGAAGCTCACCCGCGACGGGCTGCTGCTTCCAGATCAGCTCAACGCACGACTGCTCGACACGCCGGCGCAACTGATCGACGTCGTCGTCGCCCGCGATCACGCGCGCCGCGAGCGTCGTGTCGCGCTTCTCGAGCGAGGCCACGGAGGCGTGCAGCGCGTCAGCGACGAGCGCCCCGAGACGAACGACATCGAGGCGCGCCTGCGCCAATGCCTCATGATATGCCGTTCGCATACCGACCATCTCGCCAGCTCCATTCCCATCGGCACATCAACGCAATCCGATGCGAGCTACCGTTCGCGTCGAATCGATCTGATGGTGACGCATTCACATTAACCCCTTTTTAACGGGGGTATTTCTCTTGCAGAGCCGCCGTGTCCGCTGTGCGCGATTTCACCACCGCGGCGTCAACTCGGCGGGCGACCTTCGGCAGGCCCGTCGGCCTACCCCAACGCAAGGAGGTCCGCCATGTCGACCACACGACCGGCTACGATCGTTCTGGACGGTCGCACGCTCCCGAACACCGGGCGGAACCTCGTGATCCTCGAGGCGTTCGACCGGCTTGCCCTCGGCAACGTGCTCGAACTCGTCGAAGACGGCGACCCGCGCGCGCTGCGCAACGAGCTGCTCGAGGAGCGACCCGGCCGCTTCTCCTGGGACGCGCGCAACCTCGGTTCGGGACGATGGACCGTTCGCGTCGAGCGCATCGACGATCTCGCCGACACGGGGACGTTCCTCGCGCACTGTCCAGCCTTCAGCTGCGCGCGCGCCGCGTCGCTGCGCGATCTCGCCCATGCCGCGACCGAACGCAGCTACGCGCCCGGCGACACGATCTATGACGAAGGCGAAGTATGGCCGTACCTCGCCCTCGTCCGGACGGGCAAGGTCATCTACACGCTGCTCTCCCCCGACGGGAAGACGCAGTCGCTCGGCGAGCGGCTAGCGCTCGACGCGCTCAACGAGACGGGTACCTTTGACGGCGGCGGCGCGACGACGCGCGCCGAGGCGCTGACGCCCTCCACGCTCGTGCTGCTTCCAACCGAGGCCGTCAACCATGCCGCTCGCGGCGACGCCGATCTCGCGCTCGGCTTTCTGCGCGATGCATCGCAGGCGCGGCGACGCTCGATCGAGACGATCGCCGATCTCGCCTTCGCCCACGTCTTGCAGCGCGTCGCGAAGTTTCTCCTGACCTACGCGCCCGCGACGACCGGGATGGCGCGCGGCTTGTCGGGCGTGGAAAACCTCTCACAGGCCCAGATCGCGCAAGCCGCGGGCACCGTCCGCGACATGGCGGCGCGTGCGCTCCTCCGGCTCAAGAACGCGGGCGCGGTTGAACTCGACCGCGGTCGCGTGCGGGCGATGGAGCGCCAGCGGCTCGAGGCCTTCGCCTCGAACGTTCAAGCGCCGCCGGTCTAGCGGGCTTCGACGACCTCGCGCGCGGGTTCGGCGGAGCCGTCGAAGGCGGCGCGCTTGCCGCGGCCGTTCGGCGCGACGACCGCTGCCGGTTCGGGATCGGCCGGCCGCGGCCCGAGCGCCTCGCGGCCCTTCTGCACGGATCCGAGCGCCGTCGCGAGGCGAGCCTCGAGATCGGCGAGGACCTGCGCGGCGTACGAATCGGCGCCGGCTCGGATGCGGCGTGCCTTCTCCTCGGCTTCGCGCAGGACGATGTCGGCGGTCGTCCGGGCGGCTTTTACAACGTCCTGCTGCTCGAGCAACTCGTTCTTTTGCGCGACGGCCTCGGTGACGATCTGCTGCGCCTTTTCCTGGGCATCGCGGACGATGCGGTCCTTGTTCGTCGCGATGACCTTCGCGCGGCCGACTTCCTCGGGCAGCGTCGAGCGCATCTTCTCGATGTACTCGACGAGGCGTTCTTCGCTGAGGATCCGGTGGCCGAGCGGCACCCAGGTCCCCTCGTGCACGTACGCTTCGAGCTTATCGATGACGCGGTAGATCGACATGCGGGGTTCCTCCGAGAGCGGTACGTTTGTGGTTCATCCGGGCGAGCACAGGTCCTGGCACAAACTTCGCGATGTCGCCGCCTTCGAGAAAGACCTCTTTGACGAGGCTCGAGCTCACAAACGAGTAGCTCGATTCGGCCATCAGGAACAGCGTGTCGACGCCCGAGAGCGAACGGTTCATGTGCGCGGTCGCCATCTCGTTCTCGAAATCGGAGATGAAGCGCAGGCCCTTGACGATGACGTCGGCGCCGAGCGACGTGACGTAATCGGCGAGCAGGCCGCGGAAATGATCGACTCGCACGTTCGCGCTCGCCGCGCCGATGCTTTCGCGCAGCATCGCTTCGCGTTCATCGAGCGCGAAGTATGGCGTGCGTTTCTGCGGGTTCGCAACGACGGCCACGGTGAGGTGCTCGAAGGCCCGCGCGGCGCGCGCGATCACGTCGAGGTGGCCGATCGTCGGCGGATCGAAGGAGCCGGGATAGACGGCCAAGCCCGAACGCGTGATCAGTCGGATCGCCGCACGAACTGTAAGCTCACGTCGCCATATCGTGCGTCGCGCAGCGTCATGAAGCCTGGGCTCGCGAGCGGCGGCGCCGTCGCGCGGTGCTCGTACACGATCGTCGTCGCCGCGTCGAGCGCGCCGCGCTCGGCGAGCTCGTCGAACGCGGCGACCGGCGGCGGCAGATCGTACGGCGGGTCGGCATAGAGGATGTCAAACCGCCCGGCGAGTCGCGCGGCGACGCGCTCCGCCCGGCCGCAGATGACCGTCGCACGCGCGGTCAGCCCGAACGCCGCGAGCACGCCGCGCAACCGCTCCGCGGTCGGTGCATGCGCTTCGACGAACACGGCGCTCGCCGCGCCGCGCGAGAGCGCCTCGATCCCGATCGCCCCCGTTCCTGCGAAGAGATCGAGGACGCGCGCTTCGGCGAGCGCGTCGCCGAGGATGGAGAAGAACGCCTCCTTCACACGGCCGGGCGTCGGCCGTACCGCGTCGCCCGGCGGCGAGGGGATGATGCGCGAGCGGAGCTCGCCGCCGCTCACGCGCATGGGGTCAGACGGGTGCGGCTCCGAGCGCTTCGCGCAGCAGCGGCAGCAATTCGCCCAGGGCATGGATCGTATGCGCGGGGTACGTGGCGTCCGGGGGATACGGCCTCCGCTCGGCGTCGAGCCAGACGGCAACCATACCGGCCTCCGTCGCTCCGACGCAATCGGCGATCGGATCGTCACCGACGTACCAGATCTTGCCGGCCGGCAGCGCGAAGAGCTTCTCGAGACTCTCGAAGGCGGCGCGCGCGGGCTTGCGCGCGCCGATCCGCTCGCTCACGAAGACCGGCGCGAAGATCTCGAGCGCGCGCGCCTTCTCCTCCTGAAGTGGGCTCCAGCCGTTGCTCAGAACGCCGTAGGCGACGCCCATCGCCTCGAGCCCGGCGAGCAGCTCGCGCATCCCGGGCAGCGCCGTCATGTGCTCGCCGACCTTCGCGAGCACCGCCTCGCGGTAGTCCTCGGCTTCATCGATCACGTCGAGACGCTCGCCGCCGGCGACGAACTGCCCGAAGAAGCCCGCGATGCCGAGCTCGACGCTGACGTCGCCCGAGCGCATCGCGTGCAGTGTCTCGCCGATCGCCTTCTCGGCCGCGGCCACGTCGTAGGTAACGCCGCGCCGCTGCGCGCGGTCCGCGAGCATCGCGAGGGCGACCGTCTTTTCGAGCAAGTTATCGATACCGAGCGTGTGGTCGAGATCGAATCCGACCGCAATATCACGAGCCATGAATACTCCCTTCGCGCCGCGCGCCGTGCCGTCCGCCGTGCCTCAGCTGCTGAGCAGCAGTCGCCGTGCGCTCGCGTCGCCCGCGGCTCGCGCCTGGGCGACGAGCCGCTCGGCGTGGTCGGGATCGGCGACGACGTACGCATCGGCCGCGAGCTTCGCGCGTTCGTAGAGCGCGAAATCCGAAACAATGCTGCCGAGGAGCCGGCCGCCGCCGGCCTGCGCGAACCCCGCGAACTCGCCCTCGCCTCGAAGTCGCAGATCGGCCTCGGCGATCGCGAAGCCGTCCGTCGTGTTCGCGAGGATCTCGAGCCGCCCGGCGTGCGCGCGATCATCGGGAGCGACGAGGACGCAGTACGAGCGTTCGACGCCGCGGCCCACGCGGCCGCGCAGCTGATGGAGCTGCGCGAGCCCGAACCGGTGCGCGTCGAGCACGACCATCACCGAGGCGTTGGGCACGTCGACGCCGACCTCGACGACCGTCGTCGCGAGCAGCACGTCCGTCTCGCCCGCCGCGAAGGCGGCCATCGCCGCGTCCTTTTCGCGCGGCGGGAGCTTGCCGTGCAGCAGCGCGACGCGCAAGTCGGGGAAGACGTCCGCGCGCAGGTGCTCGAGCTCGGCCATCGCGCTCGCGCCCGTCGCCTCGGCGTCGTCGATCGCAGGCACGACAATATAGGCCTGCCGGCCCCGCGCGACGTTGCGGCGCACGAAGTCGTACGCCTTGGCTTTCCGGCGCTCGCCCACGACGTACGTCTCGATCGGCGTGCGGCCCGGCGGCAGCTCGTCCACCGTCGTGAGGTCGAGGTCCGCGTACTTCGTCTGCGCGAGCGTACGTGGAATCGGCGTGGCCGTCATGTGCAGCGTATGCGGCGCGCGGCTCTTTTCCCGCAGCGCCGCACGCTGCGCGACGCCGAACCGGTGTTGCTCGTCGATGATCGCGAGGCCGAGGTTGCGGAACGCGACGCCCTCGACGATGAGCGCGTGCGTGCCGACCACGAGATCGCACGCGCCGCTCTCGAGCCGCGCGCGAACGGCCGCGCGATCGCGCCCGCCGAGCGAACCGAAGAGCGCGTCGACGGTGATGCCGAGCGGCAGCAGCAGCGGCGCGAGCTTGCGCGCGTGCTGCATCGCGAGCAGCTCCGTCGGAGCCATGAACGCACTCTGGACGCCGCGGCTCGCCGCGAGCACGATCGCCGCGGCCGCGACCGTCGTCTTGCCGCTCCCAACGTCGCCCTGGACGAGGCGGTTCATCGGCGTGCGCCCCGCCATGTCCGCCCAGACGTCGGCGATCGCGCGGCGCTGGGCGCCGGTGAGCGAGAACGCGAGCGTGGCCTCGAACCGCTCGAGAAGATCCGGTGCCGGCTCGAGCGGCCGCGCGTCGCCTCGCGCGCGATCGCGCGCACGGGCGAGCGCCGCGTCGAGCGCGAGCGTGAAGAACTCGCCGAAGATCAGGCGCTCGCGCGCCGCCTCCGCTGCCGCCATCGTCGGCGGCTTATGGATCTCGCGCCAGGCCTGCACGAGCGGCGCGTAGCCGTGCGCCCGCGCGACCTCCGGCGGGACGTCGTCGCGCACGAGCTCCGCGAGCGCGTCGGCGTTGCGCTCGATCGTCATCGCGATCGTGCGCGAAGGCAGCTCCTTCGTCGCCGCGTAGACGGGAACGATTTCGCCGACATACGGTTCGCCCGGCGCGAGCTTCGCATGGTGCAGCGCGTTGACCGAGACGGCCGCGGCGCCGCGCGTCCGTTTGAGCGCCGCGCGGCCGTGCACGAAGAGCCGGTCGCCGACGCTGAGCTTGCCCGCGAGACCCCGCCGGCCGAACCACGTCACCGCGATGCGACCGGTCGAGTCGACGAGATCGGCCGTCACGATCGCGACGCGCGAGCGGATCTCGCCCACGCGCGCGATCTCGCCGACGAGGATCGTCTCGCTCGAGTCGGCCTCGCCGGGCGAGGTACCGCGCGCGAGCGCCTCGCGCACGATCGTCGCGATCGGAATCGGAACGCGCCAGTCCCGGTAATCGCGCGGATACGTCGCCGCGAGCGCAGCCGGCGTCATCACGTCGATCGTCGCGAACTTTCGCGCGAGCTCGGGCCCGACGCCGCGCAAGTCGCGGAGCGTCAGCTCGCGCGTCGCGTGAGCTCCGCGCCGACGGCGTCGAGCGAGACGCCGCGCTCGGCGAGCATCACGAGCACGTGATACAGGAGGTCCGCCGTCTCCCACACGAGCTCGCTCGGATCGGCGTTCTTCGCCGCGATGACGACCTCGGTCGCCTCCTCGCCGATCTTCTTGCCGATGCGGTCGACGCCGTCGTGCAGCAGCTTCGCAGTGTACGACGTCGCCGGATCGGCACCGCGCCGCGCCTCGATCGTCGCGCGCAGGTGCGTCATCGCGCGCTCGAACTCGCCATTCGGCGAGCGCGCGGGCTCACCGCCGCCCGCGCGCTCGAGCGCCTGTGGTACGAGGGCGAGCGTCTCTGCGAAGCACGACGGCGCGCCCGTGTGGCACGCGGGTCCGGCCGGATCGACCCGATAGAGCAGCGCGTCGGCATCGCAGTCGAAGCGCACCTCGCGCACGGCCTGAACGTTGCCCGACGTCGCGCCCTTATGCCAGAGTTCCGCACGCGAGCGGCTCCAGAGCCACGTCGCGCCGGTCGCGAGCGTGCGCGCGAGCGCCTCGCGATTCGCGTAGGCGAGCGTGAGCACGGCGCCCGATGCTGCGTCCTGCACGATGACCGGCAGCAGCCCCGCGCCGTCCCAGGAAAGTTCGTCGACCGTCACCCGCCTACGATACCGCGGGCCGGACGTGGATTCCGCGCGCCGCCAGCTCGGCCTTGAGCGTCGCGACGTCGAGCTCGCCGAAATGGAAGAGCGACGCCGCGAGCGCCGCGTCGGCGCCCGCGTCCGTGAAGACACGGACGAAGTCGCCCGTCGATCCGGCACCGCCCGAGGCGATGACGGGAACCTCCGTCGCGGCGCGGACCGCGCGCACGAGATCGAGATCGAAGCCCGAGCGCGTGCCGTCGCGGTCCATGCTCGTGAGCAGAATCTCGCCCGCACCGAGCGCCGCCGCCTCGCTGGCCCAGGCGACGGCCTCGCGGCCCGTCGCCGTCCGCCCGCCGTCGACGAGCACGTCCCAGCCCCCGTCCGCGCGGTGACGCGCGTCGATCGCAACGACGATGCATTGGCTGCCGAAGGCGTCCGCTGCCTCGCGGATGACCGCCGGCCGACGCACGGCGGCGCTGTTGAGCGAGACCTTGTCGCAGCCCGCGCGCAAGAGCTCGCGGACGTCATCGACCGTGGCGACGCCGCCGCCGACGGCGAACGGGATCGTCAGTTCGGCCGCAACCGCGCGGACGACGTCCCGCATCGCACGACGGCCCTCGATGGTCGCCGTAATGTCGAGGAACACGAGCTCGTCGGCGCCGCGCGCTTCGTACACGCGCGCGAGCTCAACGGGGTCTCCGGCGTCGGCAAGCTCCACGAACCGGATACCCTTGACGACGCGCCCGCCGGCGACGTCGAGACACGGCACGATCCGCTTGACGACCATCAGGCGCGCATCCCTACGCGGACTCGCGATGAAGACTTGAGGCGACGCCCAGATTCGAACTGGGGGATAGAGCTTTTGCAGAGCTCCGCCTTACCACTTGGCTACGTCGCCTTGATCGCACGTTCGGCCGCTCGTCCGAGCGGGTGGCGAGAATCGAACTCGCGCGTCAACCTTGGGAAGGTCGCAGGCTGCCATTACATCACACCCGCAGGCGACCGAACCACCCAACATTGGTCGCGAGTTGCGGCCGTCCCTTCGCCTACTCGTCGAGCGAAGAGAACCCGCGCGCGACCTTGCCGAGCAGCTCGACGAGGGTCTTCTTCTCCGCGAGCGTGAGCGACTTCATCGCGGCACGATTGCGCGCGAAGTAATCCGGCAACATTTGCGCGACGATCCGCTTGCCCGTTCGCGAGAGCGAGATGTACGACACGCGCCGATCTTCGGTACTCGCCTTGCGATCGATGTATCCATCGCGCTCGAGTCCCGCGACGAGACCCGTCACGTTGGCCTGCGTCGTACCGAGATAGCGACGCAGATCCGAGAGCGAGATCGGCGCGCCTTCAGCATGCAGGACGATGAGGACGCCGAACTTCTGTGGCGTCAGCCCCGCGTTGAGAAACCACGAGCCGAGCGCGTTTTCGACACGTTGCGCGGTTGCGCGCAGGCCGAGCAACGAGCGCATCGTCGGCGGATCGAACTCTGGGAAACGCTTGCGGTGGCCCGTGAAATGCGGTTCGGGCCAGCCGACGATGTCGAGCGGCTGCGGCGCATCGGCTTCTCTCATGCCGGTCATGTTATCATATGAACGCGCGAAACTTCGGTGGTATCGCAAACTTTGTTAAGGAGCTATCCGTGAAGAAATTATTCTTCGTACCCACACTGCTCGCAGCGCTTGCATTGCCGAGCGCAACCTTCGCAGCAACGATCGCACCGAGCGGAACCGTGTTTGGCGCAACGCTCGACCAGCGCTTGGACTCGAAGTCCGCTCATGACGGCTCGACGTTCGTCCTCACCGAGAAGCCGACGCTTCTCCACCATCGCTCCGAGCTCGACGGCCTCACGATCGACGGTCACGTCGAAAACGTCACGTCGGCGAGCGCGACGCACAAGGCGACGATGACGCTCGTTTTCGACGACGCGAAGCTCTCGAACAGCACGATGGTTCCGATCGCCGCGAAGATCACGAAGCTCTCGATCGTCGAGCCGCACACCCATCATATCCGCGACGCGGGCCTCATCCTCGGCGGCGCCGTCGCGGGCCACATGCTCGCCTCCAAGCGCGGCATGAAGCACGGCGGTGCGGCCGGCGCCGCTACGGGCTTCGCGCTCGCCTCGGGACTCAAGAGCAATATCGTCGTGAAGCGGGGCACGTTGCTCAAGCTCGAGCTCACCCAGCCGCTGGACGATCAGCCCCTGGCGGCCTCGCCCTCGCCGTAACGCTCGCCGCTCGGCGCGATCATCGCGCGTGCATCTTTTCGATGAACGCGAGATGATCGGCGCCGAAGATCAAGTGCGCCGGCAGGCTGCGAGTGAACCAAGGCCGCCAGTCGCTCGGCCGCACGAACGGCAGCAGCATCCGGCCGTCGAGGTTCTGCATGACCGGACCGGTCCAGAGCACGGGTCCGGCGAGCTCGTAGACGCGTAGCGCGTCGCCGCGCCACAGAGCGTGCAGGCCAGCGTACGGATCGCCCTCGCCGCCCTCGAAGTCTTGCTGGAAGAAAAACGACTCGCCGTCGGCGTCGCAGCCGGCGCAGCCGAGATGACCCGCGATCGCCGTCGACTCATCGAAGGCGATGCCCAGCGGTAGCGGCATGGGCACGACGTCATCGAGGGAGACGTCGGCCCGCGCGCGAGCGAAGTCGTGGGCTGTCTGCATCTTCACGATCCGTTCGGCCGGTAGCCCGAGCGCTCGCGCGAACCGAACGGCGATGCCGACATCGAAGCCGGCCGTTCCGGCGAGGATCGCGGCGACGGTCGCGCGCTCGAGACCGACGACACGCGCGAAGTCGTCGATCGCGATCCCGACGGGCTCGAGGAACGTCGCGAGGATGATCGGGCCCGGATGCGACGCGACGTTGCGACGTTCCCGAATGACGGTCGAGATTGCGATGGCGAGGACCCTCCTTTGGCCTATATCGGCCATGCGGAGGAAGGCGTTTAGGTCGGCTTCGGAAAGCAGCCGTCGGGCAACCGCGCGCTCGCCGGCGGCGCGAACGGCACGTCGAACGAGAGCCCGAAACGAAGCGGATACGACGAGCCGCCGTCGGTCGTATACGCGCCCGTCACGGTCTCCGCGGTGTGCGCCGCGACGACGAATGTGCGCACGAGATAGCGATTGCCCGCGGTCCGCACGCATGGCACCGTCGTCGGTCCCGGATCGCCGTCGAGCCGAAGTGTCGTCGTCACGGGCGAGCCGCTCGGCGCTTCGAAGAAATAGAAGCGCTGCGGCGCCGCGGTCGCGTTCGCGAGCCGCAGCCGGATCGGCGATACCACGCCGTAGGCGCCGACGAGCGGGCGCCCGCCGGCGAGGTTCGGCAGCGCTTCGCCCCGGCCGCCGACGGTCGCGAGCGGCGACGGGCCGTCGCCGCTGGCGAGCGAGAGATCGATTTGCGTCGGATCCTCGAGCGAGAAGCGCCCGATTCGGCCGTGGCCGTCCGGTCGCGCGGTTGGGAGCGATCCGGTGCCCAGGGCGGGATCGGCCGTCGCCCAAACGCTCGCCTCCACGGGCGACCCGGCAAGCACGGCGATGTCGTAGGAGCCCGCGACAGCGCATTCGCGGCGAGCGGTCCGAAGCTCGCGAGAACCACGGGTCGTCCCGCCGAGACGTCAACGACGACGCCGGCCGCGCGCGCGAGATCGTCGAGCAAGCGAAAGGAGGCCGTCTGCCCGACGAACATGACCTCCTGATTGGGTCCGGCCGCCCGGCCGACGATCTGCACTCGCGCGGTCCCCGCAGCGACCGCAAGGCCAACGCTCAGATACTCACCAGCCGCCTTTGCGCTCGGCAGATGGTACACGTAGAGTCGACCGGGCCGGCCGGCGACGACCATGCCCGTGTACAGGACGCCGGGCGCTTCGAACTTCTCGGGATCGTCGCTATAGAGCAACGTCTGTGCCGCGCCGCCCGCCGACGGCCCGACGCGTAAAACCGCGGTCAGCGCGCCATCGAGCGGCGTGCCGTCGGCGAGCTGAGCGTGCACAACGACCGGCGCATCGATGATGTCTCCCGGCTCCAGCGGCTCCGGCAGCGTCGTCGAACCGACAACGAGCGTCGTACCCGGCGGCAGCAACCCTTCGAGCGCGGTCCGCAGCGCGGCGTCGGCGAAGGCGTGCGTCGGCCGGCCGACGAGATCGACCGCGACGATTGCGGGTAGCACCGGCACGTCCGGTGCATCGGCAACGGCGAGCGCCGGTACGCCGGCGAGAACGACCGCGAGAAGCGAGCGGCTAGCGCAACTCGAAGCGAGCGAAGCGGAACGTCGGCTCGCGCTCGCCCGCGAAGAATGCCTCGATGTCGCGGCCCATCCGCTCCGATCCCGAACGGTCGAGGTCGTAGGCCGGACCGCTACGGTCGTAGACGGGGACGAGCGTCTCGCCCGTCGCCTCATCGCGCGCCGGAGAGCCGAAGAATCGGGCGTCCAGCGATGCTCCGGCGACGGCGACCTCGATCGAACAAGCGCCACTCATCCAGCGAACCATCTCGCCGAAGCGCTCGCACGCGATCGGCGGGACAGACGAACGTGCGGCCGGAGCCGAGCCGTATTGCATGTCGTGATGCTACGCCGAGACGCATCACCGGCGCTTATCCAAAGGGCGAACGTTTCGCCCCGTGCCTCAACCTCTGCGGTCGAAACGATCCGCAACGGTGCGGGCGACGCTCGCGGGAGACGTCTCGCGGAACGACACGCTGAGCTTGGGATCGCGGTCGAAGAAGACGGATGCCGTCGTGCCGTCGTCGTCGAGCGAGGCGACGACCGTCGTCGCGCCGTCGCGCCACATCGCGGAGTCCCACGAGAGCTCGGCTGTCGTGACCGAGTGCGCGCGCTGCCGAACCTCGGCGTTGACTTCATCGATCCAGTCGCTGAATTTCATGTCCAGTATCCTCGAGCCGCATTAACCGAACGGCTAACGCTTCGCCCGAATCATAACTCGAATGGCCAACCCCTGCAAGCGCCGCAGAACACGAACGCCCACGGCCGGGGCCGGGGGCGCGATGGTGCCGAGAGCCAGAATCGAACTGGCGACACCAGGTTTTTCAGACCTGTGCTCTACCGACTGAGCTATCTCGGCGTTAGCGCCGCATCGTTCGAAATCAGATGTGGAACGCCTTCACGACGGCGTACATCACGATCGCTCCGAGCGCGAACGCGAGCGCACCAAACACGAGCCCGTTATCTTCGCCGAAGGGACCGCGCGCGCGCCTCATCGCGCGCTCAGAGATGGGTCCAATGCTGGATCACGAGCGACGAGACGGCGACCGAGACCCAGAGGACGAACCCCAGGGCCAGCGGCCGGGTCCCCGTGCGCAAGAGCTGACGCAGCGCCGTTTGCAACCCGATCGCTGCGAGCGCGACCGAGATCAGATACGTCGCGGCGATCGCGATGCCGCCGTGCCACGCGACCGGAATCCAGCCGACCGAGTTGACGAGCGCGGCGACGAGGAACCACAGGATGAACCACGGGACGATCTTCTTCCACGGGATCGTCGCCCCCGCGGTTTGGGCGCGCCGCGCGCGAACCGCAGCGATCGCCCCGACGATCGGCAGGATGAGCGTCGCGCGCGTGAGCTTGACGATCGTCGCCTCCTGGCCCGCCACGTGGCCGTATGCGAAGCCTGCCGCGACGACCGAGGACGTGTCGTTGATCGCGGTTCCGGCCCAGATCCCGAACTGCCGCTGCGACATGTCCAGCGCGTGACCGACGACCGGAAAGAGCAGCACGGCAACGATGTTGTAGAAAAAGATCGTCGCGATCGCGAGGGCGACATCGGCTTCGTCGGGCTCGATGACGGCGGAAACGGCGGCGATCGCGGAGGCGCCGCAGATCGCGGTTCCGACGCTCACGAGCTGCCGCACCGCGCCGTCGAGGCGCAGCAGCCGGCCGGCGATCGGTGCGAGCGCGAGCGCGACCGCGATCGTCCCAAGCGTAACGGGCAGCGTGCCGAGGCCCGTCTTCGCGATGCTCGCGAGCGAGATGCCGAAGCCCGAGACGATGATCGCGCCCTGCAGCACCTTCTTCGATGCGTACTTGATGCCGGGCGCGAGTGCGACGGGCAACGACACGGCCGAGCGGATGAGGACGCCGAGCAGGATCGCGATCACGGGCGCGCCGAGAATCGGCGCGAATCGCGCGAGGTAGAACGAGATCGCCGCGATAACCGCCGCCGCGGCGAGCCCCGGCAGCGTGTCCGGCGCGAGCGCGCCGCCGGCGGTCGTCTTGCGGACGCGCGGCGCTTGCCCCGTAGCCGCAGCCGACTCCATCAGCGCACCCTCATGCCGAGACGTTCTCGAGGACGCGGCCCTTCGTCTCCACGCCGAGCATGAGCACGATGATCGCCGCGAGCGCGAAGTTCGACGCGCCGAGCTCGAAGGCGGCGCCCTGACCGTACCGCATCACGACGATCGGCAGGAACCGGACCGATGATCGCGCCAACGCGACCCATCGCCGAGGCAAAGCCGGCACCCGTCGCGCGCGCCCGGGTCGGGTAGAGCTCCGGCGTATAGGCGTAGAGCGAACTCCACATCCCGAACATGAAGAACTGCATGATGAAGCCCGTGACAAAGAGCAGCGGCGTCGTCGTCGCGGTCCCGTAGAAGTACGCCGCAATCGCTCCGCAGATCAGGACCCGTCGCCGTAACGGGCTTCCGGCCGACCCGCTCGAGCATGAGCCCCGTGACGAAGAATCCCGGAATGCCGCCGAGTGTGATGAGCGTGACGAACCCGACCGAGGTGATCGTGGTGAAGCCGTGCGACTTGAGCAGCACGGCGATCCACGAGTTGAGTCCGAAGAACCCGAGCAGGGCGAAGAACCAGACGCTCATCGCCATCGCCGTGCGCTTGGCGTAGGCGCGCGAGAAGATCGTCTTGAGCGGGTTCGCGTGCTCGTGCGCTTCGGTGCGGTAATCGGGCACGGGCGGCAGCGGCCTGCCCGTACAGCGCTGGACCTGCGTCTCGATCATGCTCATCACGGCGTCGGCGTCGGCGAAGCGGCCGCGGTCGGCGAGCCAGCGCGGCGATTCCGGCATGCCGCGGCGCACGAGAAAGACGGCAAGCGAGAGCAGGCCGACCGCGACGAAGACCGCGCGCCACCCGAAGTGTGGCAGGATGAAGTAACTGGTTGCACCGGAGAGCACGTAGCCAACGGCCCAGAAGCCCTCCATGAACGCGATGTACTTCCCGCGGATGCTCGCGGGCAGGAGCTCGGAGACCATCGCCTGCGCGACCGGGGCCTCGCCGCCGACGCCGACGCCGATGAGCAGCCGCATCGCCATGAGCGCGCCGAGACTCCAGGCGGCGGCCGCCCCGAAGCTCGCGAGGCCCCAGATCACCATCGTCACCTGGAAGACGACGACGCGCCCGAAACGATCCGCCGTCAGCCCGGCCGCGACGTTGCCGATGAGCTGGCCCGCGAACGTCATCGCGGCGAGGCCGCCCGCCTGCACGGGCGTCAGATGGAACGTGATGATGATGGATCCGAGCAAGAACGTCAGGAGCGCAACGTCCATCTCGTCGGCAAGCCAGGCGGTCGCGATGATCGCGAAGACCCGGCGCTGGTACGCCGTCATGGGCAAGCGCTCGATCCGGCCGGCAATGTTCGTCGATTCGGCGGTATGCGGGGCGCCACTTCGGCTTGGCGACGCGACGCCGGCTGAGAGCGTAACGGTCGAGGCGTTGAGTCCCATGAGTCGGTCGCTCCGTTCGAGAGGCCTGGCGGGAGGCCGACCATTGTCGGGCGATGGCTGCCTATCCTGTCGCAACCGGTAAGGACATTTCTTTTTTTAGGCGGAAGCGCGACGGTGATGGCCTCGCTCGATGGCGCCCTCGATCGAACGGCGGGTGAACCGCTTTATCGGCAGCTCGTGCAACGGCTCATCGCCGAGCACGGCGCGCACGCGCCCGGCAGCGAAGCGGCCCTTTCGGATTGCGACTTGATGGCACGCTACGGGGTGAGCCGGCCGACGGTACGGAGCGCCGTCGCCGAGCTCGTGCGGGCCGGGCTCGTGACGCGCGTTCCGGGGCGCGGCACCTTCTTCGTGCCGGCTGCGCCCGTGGCCATCGGTATTGACGGGCTCGACCGGTTCGTGCACGAGTGGCAGTCGCCCGAGCTCGATCCGGGCTCCGTGATCCTGACGTTCGAGCGAGTCCGCCCGCCGCTCGCGATCGGCCGCACGCTCGACGCCGGCCGCGACGAACGCGTGCTCCTCATCCGCCGGCTCCGCACGTCGGGCGGCGAGCCGGCCTCGCTCGACGTTCGCTACGTCGCGCCATGGTGCGCGGACCACGTCACGCGCGCGGCCGCCGAGCGCGAGCTGCTCTTCGAGATCCTCGCGAAGCACGCGGTCCTGGCGAGCGCGGTCGATCAGGAGATCGGTGCGACGATCGCGGACGGCGACACGGCCGAGCGGCTGGGCGTGCCGCGCGGAACCGCGCTGCTGACGCGCGACGTCACGATCTTCACGACGGACGACCGGCCGATCATTACAGGCACCGGCTGGTACCGCGCCGATCGCTTCCGCTTTCGCACGCGAGCCGAGCGATAGCTTCCGGGCAACGAAAACCCCCGGGCGGACCCGGGGGCGGCGTGGCGACGTTGATGGGGCTCGAACCCACGACCTCCGCCGTGACAGGGCGGCGCTCTAACCAACTGAGCTACAACGTCAGGCATTGGTGGGCACGGTTGGTTTCGAACCAACGACCCCCCGCATGTGAAGCGGATGCTCTCCCACTGAGCTACGCGCCCGATCTCTCTGCGAGAGCCCACCGTCACCCGACGAGAGCGGAGTATACCGGATCGCGGGTCGCGTGTCCACTCGCCGGTCGCGATTTCCGCCGGCCTCCGGCGAGGCCGTCTCATGCGAGGAACGCGTCCAGGAACCGCCGAAATTCGTGCGCGGTTCCCCAGGTTAGAACGGGCGCGTAGCTCAGGGGGAGAGCGCTACATTGACACTGTAGAGGCCGAAGGTTCGAAACCTTCCGTGCCCACCATCGAACGAAGCCCGCGATAGCGCGGGCTTTTTCATTTTCTCATTTCTGGGGATGGCCGTCGGTGTTACCGTCGAAGCCGCAGTCGGAGAGCCCCGTGAACCACCGTATCGAAATCGCGCCAAAGACGCTTTGGGCGCTCGTCGGGTTCGTCTGCCTGATCGCGTTCAGCTGGCTGATCTTCACGCACGCGTCGACCGAGCTGATCATCGTCTACCTCGCGATCGTCATCGGTGAGGGGATCCGGCCCGCGGTCCAGTGGCTCGAGCAGCGGCACATCTATCGCTGGCTCTCGATCCTCATCGTCATTGGAGTCATCGCCGCGGTAGTTCTCGGCCTGCTCTGGCTCGTCGTCACGCCGCTCGCCGCACAGGTCGCCTCGCTCGTCGATCACGCGCCCGAGTACGTCTCGAAGCTTCAGCAGTTGACGATTCACTACGAGCAGATGCTGCCCAACAACAAAGCGGCGCGAACGCTCGTCGACTCGCTGCCGCAGCGAATCCTGGTCCTCGCCGAGGGCCAGGTGTCGCTGCTCTTCGCCGTACCGATGCTGCTCGCGAGCTTCATCTTCAATACACTCTTCGTCGTGCTCCTCACGATCTTCTGGCTGCTCGCTGCGGGGGAGCTCGCGCGCTTCGTCATCAGCTTCGCCCGCGACGGCTACCGCGACCACGTCCGTTCGATCCTCGACGAGTTGAGCGTCAAGACGGGCGGCTACGTGCGCGGCGTGCTCATCAACATGGTCGTCATCGGCGTCGTGAGCGGGATCGGCGACTTCTTCCTCGGCGTGCCGTACGCACTGCTCCTCGGCGTCGTCGCCGGTCTCACCGAAGCGATCCCCGTCATCGGACCGTTCATCGGCGGCTTGGCGGGCGTCGCCGTCGCGTTCGTGACGCTCGACTGGCATCACGCCCTCTACGTCCTGATCATGTACGTCGTTATCCAGCAGTTCGAGGGCAACACGCTCGTGCCGCTCGTCATGAATCGCGTCGTCAGCCTCACGCCGTTTACGATCGTCGTCGCGCTCGTCATCGGCTACGCGCTCGCCGGCATTTCCGGCGCCCTGCTCTCACTGCCGACGGCCGCCGTCATCAAGGTCCTCATCGTGCGTATCGGCGCGCCGGCCATGCGCGCGATCACGCGCGCCGAACCCGCCGCGAACCCGGCCACCTAGGGCATCTTCGAGGCTGGCACCACGCGGAGCGGCCGCAGGATCGTCTGCTGGCCAGCGCCGTCCACGAACGTGCCGACGATGAGATAGGTCGCGGGCACCGAGACGGTGGGCGCCACAAGTGACACGACATTGCGGTCCATGGAGATCGGCACCGAGCCAATCTCCGTGCCCTGCGGATCCTGAAGCGCTACGCGCAGCTGCGGCTCGTGCTCGACGATCCCGACGTCGATCGCGTCGCCCGACGCAACCGTCGCGGCACCGAGGACGAGCGGGCCCGTGCCCTTGCGGCGTGCCTCGGCGATCGCGTCGTCCATGTTATGCGCCTTGAGGATCCGAACCGGGACGGCGCTCTGCGCGTGCCGGGTTCCGAGCGCGCCGTCGACGACGACGGAGAAGTCCTGGTCGGCGGCCACGAGGGGCGCGAGCAGCATCGAGGTCCCCGTCGCGTTGAGCAGCGCCGCGGCGCGAACCGTGCCCTGCTCGTCGATGAGGCGCACGGATCCCGCCGCGGCCGTCGGCCGATACGAGACGACGATCGCCTTCCCCGCAAGGACCTGCGCCTTCGCGAGCGTGACGGGACCGAGCACGAAGGGCGCGACGGCTGGCCGCGGCACGACGCGCGGCGCGCGTGGCGCGACCACCTGCGGCGCGTCGGCGAGGATTGGTACGCGCGCGGCGGCCGATCCGAAACGGTTCACGGTCGTGACGTCGAGATCGTACAACGTTGCGCGGCGCCGCAGCGGGACCGCGAGCTCGAAGGTACCCGACCGGCCGGCGAGATTGCCCTCCGCGATCGTCGCGCCCGTTGCGTCTGCGAGCCGGAAGTGCCCGGAGCGTGCGGCGTCGAGGGCATACGCGACGGGAACGCTCGCGCCGGCCACGACCTCGTGCGCGAGTGAGAGCGAGACGCGCGGTTGCGCGGCGGTCCAGCCTGCGACGGAACCGACGCCGAGCGCGAGGCTCGCAACGGCGAGCACGACGGTTCGACCGCAGCTCGCGCCGCGCCGGAGCGTCGGCACGACGAAGGTCGAGCCGAAGGACGAGATCTCGGCGACCACCTCGGCCGAGCCGCGCGGCCGAGGCACTTCGACGATCGTGGTCGCGAGCGTCCGACCGGGCACGCCGATGCGCGACGTCGCCGCGGCGGCGATCCCGCACCGGTGATGGCGTGCGAAGACGATCGCTTCCACGGGGCCGGGCGACCGATTGTCGATCGTGATCTCGAAGAGTCCGGCCCGGCCGCGGCCGCGGCCGATGCGCCGCAGCGTCGCGCGAACGGCGTCTTGCGCCGGCGCGAAGAGCTCGCCCGGATCGACGAGACGACGCGGCGGCGGCAGCGCTGCCGCACGTGCCGCGACCAGAAGCGAACTCGCGATCATATCACTCGTATCGGAAGCGACGACCGGGTATGTGAGCGGTGCCGGCGGCGACGTCGAAGCGGCCGGGCTCGTTCGTTCTACGTGGAGTTCTTGCGATGATTGTTTCGGTCCGCGACGCCGCGGGCCCGGCCCGCGTGGCGTTCGCCGTTCTCCTGACCGTGGCGGCGCTCGCGTCCGCGGCGAACGCACAGACGGCCGCCACGGCAGCATCGGCCGCGACCACGGGCAGCGACGGTGCCGCGACGGCCGACGACGTGATCGGCCGCGCGATCGACGCGTACGCACTCGAAAGCCGAGGCGTCGTCGGCGTCCGTTCCCAGAGCACCCTCCGCGTCGATGCGCCGATGAACCACCGGTCAACCGAGACGCCCGCGTGGTACGTCTATAGCGACGGCACCCTCGTCGCAACGAGCGACGGGCCCGATCCACGCAGGCCGCCCGTGCACGATCCGCTCCGGCCGAAGTTCCGCCCCGAATATCGGTTCCGCGGCGAAGCGTGTTCAGACTGCGCGGCCGGAACCGTCGCGATCGGGTATTCGAGCGCGACGCACGACGAGGTGCACGCCCATGGGACGATCGTCGTCGACACGTCCACGTACCATGTTTTGCGCGTGACGCAGACGCCGTACGCGTTCACGTGGCCGACGCGCGATGGCACGATCGTCATGACCTGGGGCGCGGGCGACACGGGCTGGGTGCCGACGCAGATCGTCGGCAGCTTCTCCGGCCGTGTCGGCCCGTTCTCGGGCGTCGCGCATTATGAGCAAACCCTCGGGCCCTACGCGCGCTTTCCAACCGCCGATGCCGCCGTCGCGTCGCTCGAGTCGGCGACGCACCTGGCGCGCGTGTCGATCACGACGCCCTGACATCGAAGCACCGCCAGGCGGGTAGAACGCGGCGACCGCGGCGGCCTCTCCGCCGCGGCGCTCGGAGGTTGCATGCTCAGTAATATCGGCTCCCTGATCGGCCGCGTCGTTGTCGGCGGGGCACTCGCCTCGCACGGCGCGCAGAAGGCGTTCGGCTGGTTCGGCGGCGGCGGGCCCAAGGGCACGGCGCCCTTCATGGAATCGCTCGGCTTCGAGCCGGGTGAGCTCTTCGCCACCGTCTCGGGCGCCGTCGAGCTCGCCGCGGGATCGCTCATCATGCTGGGCCTCGGCGGTCCGCTCGGGCCCGCGCTGGTCCTGCCGCCGATGATCGTCGCCATGGGCGCCGTCCACGGGCCCAACGGTTTCTACGTGTCCGACGGCGGCGTCGAGTTTCCGCTCATGAACTGCGCCGCCGCGATCGGCATCGCAAGCGCCGGGTTCGGGACGCTCTCACTTGACGACGCCCTCGGCGCGCGCACCGTGCTCGGCGACGAGCGCCTTATCTGGGCGGTCCTCGTCGGCGCCGCGGCGGCTGGGCTCATCACGCTCGGCCAGCGCAACGCCCCGCCCTCGCCCGCACCATAGTGTCGGGCCGGATCGCCGGCACGCCCCGCTCCGGTCAGAGGTTGCCCCACGTGGCCGGAACGTGCGGCACGAGCACGCCGACGACGAGGGCCGCGACCGCGAGGAGCGCGAAGCCCGCAGCCCGCTGAAGCGTACGGGGGTTCGGCGTGCGGCGCGGCGCGACGGCGGCTGCGGAGCGCAGCTCGAGCACGAGCGGCTGCGCCTCGATCGGCGGCGTGATCGCGCGCATCGCTTCGTGCAGCACGAGATCTGCCACGAACCAGGCGATCCCGAGAATGGCGAAGACGACGACCGCCGGCACGAAGCCGCGCAGCGCGAGCACGGCGAGCGCGCTCGCGGCCGTGATCCCCGCCGCCCCCGACGTGAAGACCGCGAGCGAGTCGCTGCTCGCATCGGGGTCGCGCCGGCCGTAGACGTCGATGACGTCGGCGAGCGCACCGGAGGCGCCGTACGCCCAGACCTCATCGCCCGTCGCCTCGAGCTCCAGGCGGTCGTCGATCGCGTGCAGCAGCACGGCGTGCGTCGCCGCGCGGCCGTCGATGCGGGCGAAGCCGACCGACACGTCCGTGAGCCGATCGGGCATGTGCGGGGCGGCGTAGAGCTCGTCGAGCGAGCCGAACGCGGCCATGCGCTCGCCGTCGCGGACCTCCACGCGCTGCACCGTCTCGCCGCCGGGCACGAGCCCGCGCGCGCGCTCGAAGAACCGCGTGAGCGCGTCGCGATCGAGCAGCGTCGGCCGTAGGCGCCGGACGGTCGAGATCGTCATCCGGTCCCGCCTTCGAGGGCGGTCGGCGCCGCACCGTCGCGGCCGGGCGCGAGTGACCGCGCGGCGATGAACGCCTTCGCGCCCGCGACCTCGGTATCGAGGGCGAGCACCGTCGACTCCATCGACGCGAGCGCCTTCGAACGGTACGTCGACATATCATCGATCGCGCCGCGCACGTTCACGAAGGCGGCCTTGAGCTTCTCGAGATCGACCGTCGTCGAGGCCGCCTGCTCGAACGTCTTCTCGGCGTTCTGCCGCAGCATCTTCGACGTCGACTCGATGAGGTTCGACGTCGTGCTGTTGAGCGCGGAGATCTGGCCGAGCACGAGCCGCTGATTCGTAAGCGCCTGCGCGGTGATGATGGCGGTCCGCAGCGCCGCGACCGTCGTTGTCGTCGCGCGGTCGACGCCCTTGACGAGCTCGAGATTCGTCTTCTTGATGACGTCGAGGGCGAGGTAGCCCTGCACGTTTACGGCCGACTGCGTCGCGATGTCCTGCTGCTTCTGACGCGCGTAGAAGAGCACTTCCTCGCGCAGGACGCGCGCGCGCTCGGGATCGGCGAGCGCGACCTCGTCGACGCGCGCGGCGACCTCGTCGCCAATCTTCTTCGCGAGCAGCGAGTAGCGCTCGAGCGTCTGCATGAGCGTCCACATCGCACCCTTCTCCTGCTCGATCGCCGCGTTGTCGCGCAGCAACTCGTCCTTGCTGCGATACAGGCTCTCGATCACGCCGTTGAGGTGGTTTTGCGCAGATTCATAGCTCCTGAAGTAATCGACGAGCTTGCTGCCCATCGGAATCATGCCGAGGATCTTTTTGGGCAGCGCGAGATCGCCGCGCTTGCTCGGATCGAGCGACTCGACGGTCCGGCGCAGATCGAGCAGCCCCTTCGCGACGGGCGACGTATCGCCGAGGGCGCCGGCCTTGAGCGAGCGCATCGGTTTCTCCAGCAGCCGGTTTGCGACGTTTGCCGAGCGCACGATCTCGGCGCTGCCCATCGACTGGATGGCGTCGAGCCGCGCCTTGAACGCATCGCCGCCGACCGGGGCGTCGAGCAGATCGTGCGCGAACTCGGCGACTTGGCCGTCGAGCCGCGCGGTCTCGTCCGGCGGGACGGGGACCCGGCCGACGGCGCGCTCGGGCGCCACGCGAGCCACGGGTGCGGGGACGGCGAGCGCCTCGGGCGGAGCGAGCAGATCGTCGTCCACGCTAGCGATCGTTCACGCCGAGGTCGCGCTTGCGGCCGCAGAGCACGCGCTCGTAGCTCACCACGCGCGCACCGGCTTCGCCGCCGCCGCGCAGCTCATCGCCGAACTCCTTGGCCTCCATGCCGCTTGCGATCACCTCGCCGACGAATCGGAAGATTTCGTCCATCAGTCGTTGAGTCCGATCTGGAAGTGGGGTTCGAGCTTACCACCGGTACCGCGCGCGACGATCGAGGTTCCGATCGCGAGGAACTCGATGACGTGCGGCTGCCAGACATGATTCTTCTCGACGATTTGCATGCCGACGATTCCCTCGGCCCCGTGCGCCTCGGCCTCGGCCTGCATCCGGCTCATCGCGAGCTCGCGCGCCTCGTAGATCGCCTCCGTGTAGTTTGGTAGCTCGCAATTGATGCCATACTGCCCGATCGACTGGCCCCAGCCCTGATGCGCGACGTGATAGACGCAGTTGCCGAGGACGAGCTCGGCCGGCACGTAGCCCGCCTCGTGGAGCTTGTAGAAATCCTGAACGCTGAGATCGGAGGTGAACGGCTTGCCACGAACCGTCCGGAAATCGCTGCCGTCGGGTGCCTTGACCGCCGTGCCGATCGCCGTAAATTCGAGGGCGTCGCCCGCCCATGCGTAGGCGCCGATCTCGAGTTTGACGCCGACGATGCCGTCGGCGCCGAGCGTCGCCGCCTCCTCCTCCATTCGCGCCATCGCGAGCTCCCGCGCGTGATACATCGCCTGCGTCAGGACGCCAAGCTCCTGATTGGCGAAGATATTCGCGTACTGGATGCCCACGTGATAGATCGAACTGCCGAGGACGAGCCCGAGCGGCCGCATGCCGAGCTCCCGCAGCAGCACGAACTCGCTGACCGAGAGATCGCTCGTGAAGAGCGGCTGACCGCCCTCGCCGCGCATGCGGCGCAGCCGCGAGATCGCGTCGAGCGGCACGCCGCCCGTGGTGACGCCGACGGAGCTCTGCTGGGGCCGGTTCCGTCCGAAGAATCCCATGGATGCTACCTCGCGAAGAGTCGGGTGAGGGCGGCGGTCGACGTGCGGTCACGCTCGACGAATGCCGCGAGATCTTCCAGCAGCGCTTGCGCCCACGCGTCGGGTTCGGCCCGCTCGGTTCGCAGCGCGACGTTGCGAACGATGCGCGTGAGCGACGCCACGAGGCCGACGCGTCCGAGCTCAAGGCCGTACCGCATGACGTCCGCGCCGATCGGGACGTCGATCGCGAGCGCGCGGACGGCGCCCTTGCCGAAGGGTCCCCGCTTCACGGCCGTGAGCAACGGAAAGACCGCCGTAAAGCGGGTCGCGATCCGCTCCAGGAGCGCGGCCTCGCCGCCCGGGCCGCTTCCGGGCCGATCGAGTTCCTCGAAGAATCGCGCCACGAGCGTCGCAGGGGTCGCGTCCCGCGGCGCGGCGGCGATCGCCGGCACGGGTGCATCCGCCGCAACGTCTCCGAACCGCTCGCGCAGGAACGCACCGTTGGCAGCCAGGGCACGCTGCGACGCCTCGGCGAGCCGCCCGAGCCGGTCGGCGGTCGAACGTTCGATGAACTCGAGCTGAGCGACGAGGGTCGCTTCGGCCTCGACATCCCGTCGAGAGGGCGGAATTGCCTCGTACGCCGCGAGCGTATCGGGCAGATAGCGCTCCCGGGTCTCGCGGAGCGCGAATCGCGCTTCATCCGTACCGCCGTCACCCGTCGCGAGACGGGACGCTTCATCGAGCAAAGCGTCGATCCGCCCGACGACATCTCGTGCGCGAGCGGGCAGGCCCAAAAACTCCATCGTCCGGGTCTCGGGTTCGCGAGAGGCCGCGAGCTTACCGCTCTGCGCGGTCCGCTCGGATTCCCAAACGAAACGACTTCCATAGGCCGTCGTTAATCCAAGTTTAAGAATTTTTTCGTATGAACGTACTCGTCAAGTTCATGCTCGCTTCGGAAGGCGGCTTCGTGCTCCACGTTCCTCGGTCGATTCTTGCAATCGGCCTCTTCGCCTCGTCGCTTTGTGCGTCGGCGGCCGTCGCACGCGCCGACGCGCCACCCTCTCCCACGACGCTGCCCCCGCCGAGCGTGGTTACGACGTCCGACCGGACCGTCGCGCAGGCAATCCCGGTGCCGCAGCCCTCCGCGTCGACCGTCCCGAAGGCCGTGCAGGCTCGGCAGACGCCGTCGCCGCTGGGACCGTTTACCTATAGCGGCAACCTTCGCGCGTTCTATTTCGTGCGTCAGAACGCGTCGCAAAATGGCGGAAATCCGAACCGCACGGCATTCCTGCCCGGCGGCACGTTGCAGCTCGGATACAATATCGGGAAGACACCGTTCTCCATTGGCACCGCGTACACGGGCGCCTATGCCGGCGACATCAACGGCCCAAACCCGCAGTTCAACACCAAGGTCGACAACACGGTACCGGCGTTTCCGCTCTCGACCTTCGACGAAGCGTACGTCCAATATAAAAATGCGGGCGTTACCGCTGACGTCGGCGATTTCTTTTGGAATTTTGCCTGGATGCCGGCCTCTGACACGCGCATCAAGCCTTCCGCCTATCAGGGCGGCGACATCTCGTTCAAAGTAATCAAGCCGGTCACGATCGGCGTCTCGCGCATCACCCGCTTCGAGTCGCGCACGTCGTCGAACTTTCAGCCCGACACACTGCTGACCGCGCCGATCCCGGGCCAGCCGGCCCCGATCGTGAATCGCCGTACCGCCGGTGCGTTGCACACGTATCTGCTCGCGACAACGAAGCGCTTCACGGCGCGCGCCGAGAACTACCAATTCTACGATCTCGCCAATCTTTACTACGTCGATGGGAAGTACTCGCTCGCGCCGAAGTCGACGCTCAACCCGTTCATCGCGTTCCAGTACGTGAACGATCAGAACGCGGGACGCTCGCTACTCGGCCTCGTGAACAACAACACGCTCGGGTTCCAGCTCGGCGTGAGCGCGTCGAAGCAGCTCGCCTTCACCTTCGGCTACGACGAAGCGCCGACGCACTATCAGTTCGGGACGACGGCCGCACTCGCGCAGCGCGGCGCGTTCCTCCCGGCCGGCGGTACCGCCACGACGGCGCTCATCGCCCCGGGCCGGTACCGCACCGCGTTCGGCGGTATCGCCTCGCCATACAGCGACGCCTACGCCACGGACCCGCTCTTTACGACGAGCATCTCGCAGGGTATGGTCGACCGTCGCAGTGCGGGCCAAGCCTTCAAAGTCGCGGCCGTCTTCATCAGCCCGAACAAGCGCTTCAAAGGCATTGCGAGCGAAGCGTACTATCAGTACGACAACCTCAACGGTCAGAATCGTACGTTCGAAGATAACGTCGACTTGCAGTACTTCTTCAACAACGTCGGTGCGGGCCTCTACAAGGGACTCTCGATCCGCCAGCGATATGCCAATCGGGATCAGCCGACCCTGCCGTACAACTTCAAGTACGTCCGGACGCAGCTCGAATACGACTTCTGATCTCGTCGTCGAACGACGATCGCCCCGAACGGGAGCGTGGCCGATGCCACACTCCCGTTTTCGTCGTCACGATCCCGAACGGGCCGCCTCCGAGGTGGCTCCTAAACGAGGCGAGCTCAAAATTTAGTTCCGCGGCGGCCGCGAACGAGCGGAATCGCGGAGCGCTCGCCATACTCTTGCGATCAATCTGCCTTCGTTTGAGAGGACGGCTCATGCCGCGTTTCTGGCCGTTGGCTGCGGTACTCATCGCAGCCGCCGCGCTCTCCATTCCCACGATCAGCGTCCGAGCGGCAACGCCGGCCACCGTGATGCAACCGGCGACGGCCCCGATCGCGACGCCGGACTCCGTGCCATCCGGGGCCGGTGTCAAGGCGAGCAGCGTCGCCCAGGCGCTGCCCGTGCCGATTGCGACGACGTCGGCGCGGCCGCAGACCGCGCCGAGCGCCGTTCCGCTGCGACCGTTTCGCTACAGCGGAAATCTTCGAGCCTTCTACTTCGTCCGGCAGAACGCGCAGCAGAACGCGGCGAATCCCAATCGAACCGCCTTCTTGCCCGGCGGGACGTTGCACCTCGAATACCATCCGGTCACGCCGCTGAGCATCGGTACGACGTACACCGGCGCGTACGCCGGCGACATCAATGGGCCAAGTCCCGAGTTCAACAACAAGATCGACAACACGGTCCCGGGCTTTCCGCTCTCGACCTTCGACGAGGCCTACGTCGCGTACAAGACGGCGTTCGTCGATGCAAGCGTCGGCGATAAGTTCTCTAATTTCATCTGGATGCCGATCTCGGACGCGCGCGTGAAGCCGTCGGCCTATCAGGGCGGCGACATCTCGTTTCGGCCGATCCCCGGCATTCAGGTCGGCGTGTCGCGCATCATCCGCTTCGAGTCGCGGACATCCTCGAACTTCCAACCCGACACGCTGCTGACGGCGTTCATCCCGGGCCAGCCGACGCCGCTCGTCGTGCGCAGCACCGCGGGCGCGCTGCACACCTATCTCTTCGGCACGACGAAACGCTTCACGGGACGGTTCGAGAACTATCAGTTCTACGACATGGCGAGCCTCTTCTACGCCGACGCAAAATACTCACTCGCGCCCAAGTCCAAAATCGATCCGTATCTTGCGGTTCAGGAAGTCAACGAGCAGCAGACCGGCCGGGCGATCTTCGGCACCATCAACAATAACACGCTTGGCTTCCAGGTCGGCGTCAGCGCCTCGAAGCAGCTGGCGTTCACCTTCGGCTATGACGAGAGCCCGGCACGCTACGCCGACGTCACGGCGGCGACGGCCGCGATCGCGCAACGCGGCATCCTCCTGCCGACCGGCGGTACGAGCGCGACGGCCCAGCTTGCCCCGGGCCGCTTTCGTACGGCCTACGGGGGCCTCGCGTCGCCGTACACCGATGGCTACGCGTTCGACCCGCTGTACACGACGAGCATCTCACAGGGCATCGTCGATCGGCGCAGCCCGGGCCAGGCGTTCAAGGTTGCAGCGCTCTTCGTGAGCCCGAACGGTCAATTTCGCGGCACGGTGAGCGAAGCGTACTATCAGTACGACAACTTCGCGGGACAGAATCGGACGTTCGAGGACGACGTCGATCTGCAATACTTCTTCAACCGTGTCGGCAAGGGACTCTATAAGGGGCTCGCTTACCGCCAGCGATACGCCAATCGCGAGCAGCCGACGATCCCGTTCGACTTCAAGTACGTGCGGTCGCAGCTAACGTACGATTTCTGAGCCCGGAGCTCTTCATCACGCGTTCACGTCAGCGCGGCACCCGGCCCTCACACCGCAAGGATTGGAGGCCCGATCGCAACCGCATCGTCGCCGTTCGCTACGGACGACGGTGGCAACATTTCATGCAAGCAGTGGACGGTCGTCGGCATCTCCGGCACGGGCTTCTTCACCGATGCCTACGATTTGCTGATCATCGGCGTCGTCCCTCAAGCTGCTGTTCGCAGCGCGGCGCCGAGTCCGCGCCCGCGACTATTCCGTCGCGACGGAGCCCTTCGCGCGCGCGGCGGCCATTCGCTCGCGCGCCCAATCGCGGAACGGCGTACCGAGCTCGCTGCGATCGGCCAGCGCGGCGAACTCGTGCGGCGCGAATTGCCGGATGCGCGCCGCTTCCGCGATCGTGACGTCGTGCGCGGGGCGCGACAGCAGGACGATGCGATCGTTCGCGCACACGAAGCCGGGCTGGTCGACCGCGAGATAGGCACCCGGCCGGAGCGCCGCCGCGAAGGTCTTGACGAACGCCGGATCGGCCATCGCGCGCGCGAGCGTCGCGCACGGGATGCGCGGGAGCGTTACCGTCACCTCGACGTCGCCGATCCGCCATCGCTCGCCGAGCAACGCCTCGGAGACATTGACGCTCTCGAGCAACAGATTCTCGCCGAAGGTTCCGGGCGGTAGCGGCCGATCGAGCTGGGCCTCCCACCATGCGTAATCTTCACGCGCGTACGCATACGCTGCCATCGTCGGCCCGCCGTGGACGCGGCGATCCGCCTGGGCGTCGCCCGCGAACCCGAGGCGATCGAGCAGCACCGGCCCCGCGACAGGCGACTTCCCGATGGCCGTTCGATACGCGCCGCGGACGCCGATGCGCTCGACGACGGCACCGACGCTGATCGCGACGACGCGGCCGGCGCTTACGCGGTCGCTCCGCGCAGCGATGCCGTGAGCGCGGCGACGTCGAGGTCGTACGCCATCGCGAAGCCGAGCACGGCGCGGCCGGCGCTCGGCTCGCACTCGTAGATCGAGAAATCCGTCAGCGTCCGCAAGACGGTGACCGTCTCGCCGTGCCGCGCCGCGAGCGCGTCCCATGCCGTCACGACCTTCCCCGAGGAAACGATCCGCTCGACGTGCGCGTCGAGCATGAGCCGCGGCAACGAATAGGTGTTCTTGTCGGTATCGGGCGCGGCGACGAAGAGCAGTCCGGCGCGCGGCCGCATCGCGAGATTGCGCGCGTGCACGGCGAGCGTGCTCACCGCGATCGTCACGCGACCGTCGATGACGGCGAACGGCACGTAGCTCGCGTCGGGTCGGCCGTCGGCGTCGACCGTCGCGAGCGAGAGCGCTTGGGCGCCCATGACGAGCGCGCGCGCGGCCGGGACATGGGCGGTATCGTACATGCCCGCTTGGATTCGCGCGCCGGAGGCCGCGTTCCGCGCCACGGCCAAAGCGCGTCGACATGTCCAATCCCGACGCGCACGGCAGTGCGACAGCCGTACCGCTCGACGAGTTACGCCACACCGCCGCGCACGTGCTCGCGTACGCCGTCCAGGATCTCTATCCCGACGCGAAGCCCACGATCGGCCCGGCGATCGAGAACGGCTTCTACTACGATTTCGATCGAGCCGAGCCGTTCGGTCCGAGCGATCTCGAGCGGCTCGAGGCGCGGATGCGGGAGATCGTGGCGGCTGATTACGCGATGACGGGCGAACGCGTCACGCGCGATGCCGCGCTCGCGCGCTTCGCGGACAATCCGTACAAGCTCGAACTCGCGCGCGGCATCCCCGAGGGCGAGCCGATCACGCTCTATACGATTGGCGACTTCACCGATCTCTGCCGCGGCGGCCACGCGCACTCCACGAGCGAGATCGGCGCCGTGAAGCTCACGAGCGTCGCGGGTGCCTATTGGCGCGGCGACGAGCGCAATCCGCAGCTGCAGCGCATCTATGGGACCGCGTGGCACGACACCGCGGAGCTCGAGGCCTACCTGCTGCGCGTCGAGGAAGCGTTGCGGCGCGATCACCGCAAGCTCGGCGTCGAGCTCGGACTCTTCTCGATCGAGGAGGACGCGGGTGCCGGGCTCGTGTTCTGGCATCCGAAGGGCGCGGTCGTGCGCGGCATCATCGAAAACTTCATTCGTCAAGGAACGACCGAGCGCGGCTACCTGCCCGTCGTGACGCCACACATCGTGAGCGAGAAGCTATACGAGCGCTCGGGTCACCTCGAGAACTACGCGCACGGCATGTACGGGCCGCTCGAAATCGAGGGACAGCGGTTCCGACTCAAGCCGATGAACTGCCCCGGGCACATCCTGATCTACGCGAGCGAGGCACGCTCGTACCGCGACCTGCCGATCCGCTACGCCGAGTTCGGCACCGTGTACCGGTTCGAGCGGAGCGGCACGCTGCACGGGCTGACGCGCGTGCGCGGCTTCACGCAGGACGACGCGCATCTCTTCTGCACCCCGGAGCAGTTGCAGAGCGAGTTCGAACAGACCGCCGACGAGGCGATCCGGCTCGTTACGGCGTTCGGCTTCGAGGGCGTCGAGTACGTGCTCTCGACGCGCGAGCAGCAGCTTCGCGTCGCGACCGACGACGTCGCCGAAGCCGCGATTCGCGACGCGCTCGCCTCGCGCGGACTGCCGTTCACGGTCGACGTCGGCGGCGGTGCGTTCTATGGCCCCAAGCTCGACGTTACGGTTCGCGACGCGATCGGCCGCGCGTGGCAGCTCGGCACCGTGCAGGTCGACTTCACGCTCCCCGAGCGTTTCGAGCTGACATATCGCGGCAGCGACGGCGCCAACCATCGGCCGGTGATGATTCACCGTGCGCTTGCCGGTTCGCTCGAGCGCTTCTTCGGCGTCCTCATCGAACATTACGGCGGGAATTTTCCGCTCTGGCTCGCGCCGGTTCAGGCGGTCGTGACGCCGATCTCCGAGCACCAGCTCGAGTACGCGACCGCGGTGCGCGACCGGCTCCGCACAGCCGGACTGCGCGCCGACGTCGACGCGAGCAACGAGAAGCTCGGCTACAAGATCCGGCACTGGAAAACCCAGAAGGTGCCGTACATCCTCGTCGCCGGAAAGGCCGAGGTCGAGGCCGGGACCGTGGCGCCGAACGAGCGCGGCGTCGACGCCAAGCGCCCGGCGATCGCGGTCGCCGAGATGATCGCCGAGATGACGGACCGCGTCGCGCGCAAAACGTGACGGCGGGAAGCGACCGAGCGAGGCAGGCGCACTGCAACCGCCCTCGCACTTCGGAGAACCGGCGTGAACGCTCGCTACCTGCTCGTGCTCATCCTTGTGCTGTACGTGGTCTTCGTGCTCTTCGTCCCGGCGATGCAGAGCCTCTTCAGCTACGGCTTCGGAACGCTACTCGCCCTCGTCATCCTGTGGTACGTCTTCATCAACAAGTGCGGCAAGGTGCTCTGAGCTACGCCGGCAGGTCGGCCGCAGTCCTCGGCTCGTGCTTCTCGCGCACGTTGCGCGCGAAGCGGTATTCCGACAGCGGACCGTAGGCGGCGGCTCGGGCGCGCTGGATTCCGCCGAGCGGCCGATGCGCCGCCATCGCGTGCCAGGGGTTGAACGCGACGAGATCGTCGCCGTAGACGCGGCGCTCCGCGGAGTCCGTGACCTGCGGCGGCAGCACCAGCCGGCCGACCGTCTCGAACGGCGCATCTTTCTCGTCCCACGTCACCGAGGCGTCCTCGATCGGCGTGCGCTCGAGATCGACCGCGAGCTGCACGCGCAGCAACCACGTCCCGCCGGCCGCGGCGAAATACTTGGCGATCGCGGATTGCAGCGCGGAGAAAGCCGAGACGTCGATCCGCTTGCCGGCGAGCGCCTTGAGCTCGAAGGACTCGGGCGCGAGCGAGAATTTCGCGACGTGATCGCCGTAGCGATTCGGCACCTGGGAATAATACGTCGCGCCGAGCGGATGGTCGTTTGCGTGGCCGCCGAGGGCCGCGACCGTCGCACTCTCTTGACCGAGCGCCGACAGCACGCCCTGCAGCGCGCGCGCACCGCTCGAGACGGCGACCTTGAGCTCCTTCGGGTCGCCAAGGTGCCGTTCAAAGAGCTCCATTTGCTTGCGGAACTCGGCGGGCCCGACCGCACCGAGCGTCGGTCCGTCGATGAAGAGCAGATCTTGCGTGGTCGCGCCGTCGTGCCCGGCGACCATCTCCTCGCCCTCGATCCCGACGATCTTGAGCGCGAGCCCGCGCGCGGTCGAGACGGCGTCGGGCAGCAGATCGCCGGGATTGGTCGAGAACCGTACAAACGCCGCGTACGAGCCCGGCTTCGCGAAAAGCCCCTGCGCGAGTCGCGGCGGCACGTCGCCCGCGATCTCGAGCCGGCCGACGGCGATCCCGTGGTTTTTCGCATGGACGCTGCGCACCGAGTGGCGATAGCGATCGTCGCCCTGCTCGGCGATCCTGCGCATCACCGCGATGATCGCGGCGATGTCGGCGTCTTCGCCCGGCGGCCCGTGCTCGAGGTCGGCGGAATAGCGGAGCGGCTCGGGATCCGTCGACATGCTTTCCATTGCGGCATCGGTACGGCGCACGCGTGCGAGTTCCCCGGCGCGTCGCAGCTAGCCGGCGGCGAGGGTCGAGCACGCCCGCGAACACGTCGCGCATCGTCTGCGGGCGACGGCCCTGCAGCGTCTCGAGCGTCGAACCGACCGCGGCGAAGTCGCCACGCCGGGCGGCGCGGTCCATGCCGAGCAGCATGTCGGCCATGGGCGCGGGCACCCCCTGCGCCACCCTGGCGTCACGCCACTCAGCGTCCGCGACGGTGACCCGCCTGACCTCGCCCCCGTCAGCTCGGAGGCGATGCGGGCCAGCTCCGCCATCGTGAACGCCTCCGGGCCGTCAGCGGCGGGCTCATCCCGTTGAGCCGTCCCTCCCTCGGCGAGCACGGTCGCATCCGCCTCGTCGGCCAAGCTGCCGTTAGCCGGCTTAACTGCAATCCAGCAAGGTTTGTCGATTTCCGCCAAAAAGCAGGTCACGTCGGCTTGATTTTTGAGGGCCGTTCCTTACGACAGCGGCATCGTTTTCACCCCGCTACGCGCCTCACGACACCAAGAGGAATTGCTGATGACGAAGATTCGTGTGGCCGGCTTCGGCGTATCGGTTGACGGTTTTGCGGCGGGGATCGAACAAGGTTTGGATGACCCCCTCGGCAAGCGGGGCCCCGAACTCTTTCAATGGTACTTCCCGACCCGCAGCTTTCGCGAAATGCACGGTGAGTCCGGAGGCGAGACCGGCCCGGATAACGATTTCGCGCGACGCTCGATGGAAGGATTCGGCGCCTTCATCCTGGGGCGGAATATGTTCGGTCCGGTCCGGGGCGCATGGCCCGACGACCAGTGGAAGGGCTGGTGGGGCAGCAATCCGCCTTATCACGCACCAACCTTTGTTCTAACGCATCATCCGCGGGCGTCGATAGAAATGGACGGCGGCACGACCTTCCACTTCGTTACCGATGGCATCGAGGCGGCGTTGAAGTGCGCGCGTGATGCGGCGGGTGGCAAGGACATCAAGATCGGCGGCGGAGTCGGGACTGTCCGGCAATTTATCTGCGCAGGTCATGTCGATGAAATACACCTGGCCGTAGCGCCCGTGATGCTCGGGCAGGGCGAAGCGTTGTTCGATGGCGTCGACCTTCGCGCCCTCGGCTATCGTACGGTCGAACACGTCGCCACCGAGCGTGCCACCCATATCGTGCTGGCGTGGTGACCGCATGGGCGTGGCTCGCAAGCTTAACGATCGAAGCATTGTGCAAATAACCTGTTTTTAACAGGCTGGCCGAATCATTGTTTTGACCTGCGGGAATCGTCCTGTCCGCGAAGCATCAACGTACAAATCGCCGGCAGCAGAAAGCAGCGTCAAAGCGGTCATGGGCACCAGACCGCCAAGAACGACCGTTGCAAGCGGCTTTTGAACCTCGGCCCCAGGGCCGGTTGCTAGCGCCATCGGCACAAATCCAAGCGAAGCGCCAGCGCTGTTCAGCACCGACCGGACACGCTCAAGCGCCCTCGATGATAGCGGCTTCAAGTTCCGCACCCACGTTAAGCCGGGCTCGTCTTGCGCCGTCGCCTGCCCAGGGGCGCGGACGCTCGCGACGATGCGGTCCGCCGGGACGCGGCCGAGCAGCCCTCGACCACGGCTCGTCCGAGCTCCCGGCACGACGATCATTGTCGCCCCCGGAACGCTAGTGCTCGTCGTTCGCGCCGACGCCGGCGGCGCGCGCCATCGCGACGAGCGTCTCCCGCGCGTCCGCCCCGTCGACCACTTCGTGATCAAAAGCAATTCGCGCGAGCCGCGTCCCATCGGGCGTCTGTGCGTGCAGGTCCATCCCGAGCGCGTCGAGCGACTCGATGCGCGCCTCCGTGGCGTCGCCGATCCCGCCGAAGTGCTTGGCGTAGGCGAGGACCGAGTCGGCGTGATCGTCGTTCATGTGCGTGCAGACGCGCTCGACGACGTCCGGGGGCAGCGTGCGTTCCATGCGCCCTCGTGCGCCGTGGCGGTCAGCGCATCCCGTCGTAGGATCGGCGCTCGAGCCACAGCGCGACGAGCTTGCGCCGCGACTCGAGCGCCGCAATCGTCGCCGTGCCGACCGAGCCGCCGAAGCGCTGGTTCAGCGTCGCGTGAACCTGCTTGTGATCGACACCGAACGCCTGGCTCGCCTTCGCGACGAGGGTCCGCAAGTCGCGCCGCAACGCTTCGCGGCGCTCCGCGTGCGTGACGACCGGCGCGTCGGGTGCCGGCGGCGGCAGCGGTGCCTCGACGACGGTCGCGACCAGCTCCGCGAGCGGCGACGTGAGCCGCGCGGCGGGATCGAAGAGGGGCCCGTAGTCGAGGGTCCGGCCCTCGCGCGCGGTCGCCGCGAGCGATTCGTAGGCGCCGAGCGCATCGCTCGCGCGCTCCGGGCGCTGCGCCGCGGCGCGCGCGGCCTCGACGTCGTCGTCTTCGGCATGCGCCCGGAGCGCGCGCCGGACGTCGACGGCGATCCGGCTCGCAAGCGCGCGCAGCCGGACGTCGTCGGGCAGATAGACGTACGCTTCGCGCTCGCTGAGCGGGTCAGCACCCGTGCGCACGAAGCGGCCGCAGAACTGCCGAAAGTACAGTTCCGAAACGACATTGCTCGCGAACACCCCGACGCGCAGCCGCGGAATGTCGACGCCCTCGGAGATCATGTGGACGGCGACGATCCAGGGCGCTCGCGACGCCGCGAATCTCGCGATCCGGCGCGAGGCGTCGTCGAGATCGGAGACGACGAGCTCGGGCACGACGCCCGTGCGCCGCTCGAGCTCGGCCGCGACGAAGCGCGCGTGGTCCTGATTCATCGCCGCGACGAGCCCGCCCGCGTCGGCATGGCCCGCGGCGCGGACCTCGAGCAGCCGGCGATGCGCCTTCTCGAGCACGTCGCCGAGCCACGCCGATTGCGTGAGCGCCGTGCGCAGCCGTTCGCCCGCGAGCCGCCGCTCGAGTGGGTCGTCGAAGCTCGCGCGGATCTCGTTGCCGTCGCGGCTCGTCCAGTGCGCCTCGCCGCCCTGCAGCGGAAAGACGAGCGCGCGGCAAACGCCGTCGCCAAGGGCGGCCGCATAATCATACGAGAAATCTGCGACGCACTCGCCCGCCTCGTAGCGCACGAAGGGGATCGCGCCGCCATCGGAGCGGAACGGCGTGCCCGACATTGCGACGCGATGCCGGGCACCGGCGAAGGCAGTCCGCAGCGCCGCGCCCCAGCTCGCCTCCTCGCCCGCATGGTGCACCTCGTCGAGCACGGCGAGCGTCGGCACACGGCAAAGCGCGGCGAACCGCTCGGGGGCGGCGGCGACCTGCTGGTACGTCACGACCGCGCCGTCGAGGTCCGTCGGCAGCGCCGCGTCGGCGTTGCGGAAACGGTGATCGAGCTCGATCCCGGCACCCGCCATCACACGGGCGACCTGGCCCTTGAGATGCTCGCGCGGCACCACCACGAGCGTCCGGACGATCGCTCGCGAACGCAGCCCCTCGTGGGCGAGCCGCGCGGCGAAGCGCGTCTTGCCGGCGCCGGGCGTCGCGACGAAGAGGGCGTCGCTCGGGCGCGCGGCCGACCAGCGGTCAAAGGCCGCCCGCTGCCAGGCGCGGAGCGGAAAACGCCACTCGGGCGGGAGGGGTCGAGGCACGAAGCTCGGTTCGAGAGCCGCTCGGAGGCCTCTTCGGAGGACTCGCCGCAGGCCGCGTCGCGGCCGCTGCGGTCGAGCGGCCTACTTCACGAGATAGCCGGCAAGGTGAAGGAAGCCGCCGCCCTCCTTCGCGTTGTAGCCACCCGGGTAAAGTGCGACGTCGTGTTCGCCTGCCGTCGGCCAGCGCCACGCGAAGAGCACGCTGCCCGGGAACCGGCGTCCCGAGCTCGACTTGTTCTGCCAGGTGCCGATGCGGCTCGTCGTCTCGATGCCGTCGACGAAGATGCGGGCGTGGCCGGGCTCACAGCACCGGTCGCCGATGGTGCCGAGCAACGCGATGCCGGATCCCCGGAAGCGCACGTGCGTGGGAAAGCCGCTCGCGTTGTCGCTCACGTACCGTGCGCCCGTCCACGCCGACGTCGCGGCGCGATCGTCGGGAGCGAGTCCGGCGGCGGCGACTTCGAGCGCGAGGCCGCCGTTGGTCTGCCAGGCGGTCACCGTCGCGACGGGTCGCGGACCGTCGAAGAAGCGCCCGTACGCGCCATCCTCGCGCCGCGCGCCGTATGCGACGGCCGCATTGCGCAGAATCCATGCGCGCGCGTCCGCGGACCGGTCGATCTGCGCGAGCTCGTTCATCGCCTCGATGAGCGGCTCTTCGATATCGTTCTCCGCCTGCAGGTCAGCGAAGATGCCGCGCGGGTCATTGAGCTCGTTCTCGACGGCGAAGGCGGTCTCGCGCGCCTCGTCGCGATAGCGCGTCTCGCCGGTCGCCCGCGCGAGATGGAGCCCGTCCCAGATCATGTTGCCGTTGACCGAGGCGAAATAGCGATGCGGCACTTGCCAACAGTGCTTCCCGTCGTCGAAAACGTAGACCGAGTAGAGTGGAAGCGTCGGGTCGAGGAACCAGCGCCGGATCGCCGCGTAGCGCGTTCGCGCCACGGCGAGATAGCGCGGCTGGTGCGTGGCCTCGTAGAGCAGGAGCGCCGCCTTGACGCCGTTCGAGTCCGTCTCGAGCGTCTTGAGCTTATCGCCGCGGCCAAAGGGCCGTTGATAGCGGACCGACGGACACGCGCCCCGATCGTAGACGTTCGAACCCTCGATGGCCCAGAACGCCCGTGCCGCCTTGCTCGCCGGTTCTGGATCCGAGGGGAGCGCGGAAGCCTCGCGACTCGCGGCGATCGAGTCCCACATCGGGACGTCGCTCCAGAGCGTGCAGCTCCGACCGTCGCAGGGTGGCAGGTACAGCCGTTCCGTGTGTGCGAGCGCCGCGAGCTTGACGGTATTGGCGACGTCGGGATGGAGCCGCTGACGCAGCGCCAGGACATACGTCAGCGCGTCGGAGCCCCAATCGTGATTGCGCGTCACGCAAATGGGCGACGGACAATCGCGCCAGCCGCCCGGTGCGACGTAATAGGTCTCATCGAGCGCCGCAAGCGCCGCATCCCCGAGCGCCGAGAACGTCGGACCTTCACGAGGGACGGCCGTCGCACCCGAGGGCGTCGGCACGTCGCTTCCAGGCGGCGCGAGCGCCACGGCCTTCCCGGTTCGATGCGCTGTGGAAGCCGATTCGTCGTCGAGGTTCGCGAGAACCGCGCGTCCGTGGACGACGATCACGACGACGAGGGCGAACAGTACCGCATAGCCGACCCAGCGTCGGGCGCGCGAAAATCGCCTCAGAACCGTCATATTGCTATCTTCGTCGAGACCGACCCGCCGTTCGCAGTGCGCGAGGTCGCACCTCGCTCGGCACGAATCGGCTCAGCATGCGTCGACTCATGTTCGCTTTCGCGCTTATGGCGGCGCTCGCCGGTTGCAAGACCGCGGATCGATCTCTCGTCCAGGACACCGCTCGGAGCGGACTCGAGAAGACGGTCTTCGCAAGCGACACTGCGGTTCAGACGATGACGTTCTCGTCGGGCGAAACGACGACGTTCAAACCGTACGCGATCGACAGCTTCCTGTACGCCAAACGATGGCTCTCCTGTAAATCGACGCAACGCGGGGCGTTCTCCGAAGTCTCGACATGCTCGTTCAATAGCGATGGCCGCACCTTTGCAACACAGAACGGGTGGTCGGCCCAGCCGGGTTCATGCGGAACCTGCCAGATATGGACCGTTCCCATCGCGCGTGCTCGACTTCTTTCGGTCGACTCGATTGCGGCAAGCGATACCACGCATGCGAGCGCGACGTATACGTACATCGTCGACCCAAACGTCTTCGGACGTCAGCTCGGTGACTGGATGGCGAAAAACGTCGTCGCTTGGTGTGGCCCCGATCCACGCGCCGTCGGCGAGTGGGCGAAAAACCGTACGACGACGACCGCCTTTGCACGGGGAAGCACGGGGTGGGCACCCGTCTCGCCCGCCGCCGCTTTCACGACCGCATTCGGAGCGGGGATCGACGCGAGCACCGACCGCCCGTGCCCGACTGCGCCGGCCTCCTAGCGCGAGACAGCGTCGTTGTACGCCAAGGCCTAATGCAACGTTATGCGCCGGGCAAGATACACGCCTTTGCTCCAGTGCCCGGCGATCGCGACGCGCATGCCGGGCGTCAGCGTCGGATCGTGTCCCGGGACGTGGTGTACGAGTCGAGGTTACGTTGCGACGGCTAAGATGCGATGGAGGCCGTTATCGCTCACGACTTGGAGTCCTTCGAGCTGCATATAGCGACGCTGTAATTGCCACTC
>JAABUK010000232.1_pt1 | contig 129857 bp, 4 predicted proteins | sample 5559141 | NCBI WGS metagenome assembly JAABUK01 (sample SAMN10711869, study PRJNA513367) | rock metagenome | isolation source: Antarctica rocks | place: Antarctica: Victoria Land, Pudding Butte nord | collected 2016-01-03 | reverse complement strand
TTTGAAAATTTTAGGTGGTAAATCATGTGATTTTCTAAGGTTAGGGCCCCTGAAGCTCCGGGCTTAAATTACGCTCGTAGGGAGCCCGACGCTTATCTTATAACGGCCTCGGGCGCCCGTCGAGCGCTCGGGGCCGCTCGGGCACCCCGAGCCTACCTTAGGCGCCCGAGGCAGCTTGCCTAGTGGCCCCGAGCCGCTGGAGCCGTTTTTCGATTTGCCGACGTATCCGGAGGTTTTATAGGCTACGTCTTAATAACCTAATTAATAATAAACGTTAATATTCAAATCAATATTAATTAATAACTACCGTATCGAATACTATTAAACTTTCAAGGTCTTATCTAAGGTCTTTATAAAGTATACTCTCTAAGTTTTAGCTAAATCGTGTCCGTACGTATAGCGGTATATCTTAATCCGCTTTAGGCACGTTTAGGTTATATACGGCGACGATAATATCGCTTTATAATTTATCGTTCTTATTTAACCCTCTTATAACTTTTATTAATAAATATATACGTCGCTAGAATATCCCCTAAATATCCGTTATAGTTATATATCGTTATACCCGTAGTATTTAACGCGGTCCCCGTAATATCTTAGGCGGTTTTTATACCCTTAATAATCGATTCCCCGTAGAACTTTATAATATCCGATTATTTCTAATAATCTTCTCGTAGTATTTATATTATTTATTAATACTCCGACCTAGTTACTACCTAAATTTAGCGTATATAGGTTAACTATCAAATAAAATTTTTAAAATATCGTATTTTATTAAAAAACGGAATTTTACTCTCTTAGCCTCTACCGACGTATCTTAACCCTATAACTTAGCCCCTACCGATATAACTTAACCTTATAGCTTGGCCCCTACTAATTATAACTTAGGCCCATAACTTAACCTCTATAAACTATAGTATTAACCTCTATAACTTATTATTAACGACCCTAAAATAAAGGGAATACGGGGCTATTTTAGAGACTTCTTAATAAAGGATTTCGTTCGAGTAGGAGTATTAGAATATAGGAGTATAAAACTATTTAGTATCTACTTAATAAATAGATACTTGGTAATACTTAGTATTAGGGTCTTACACGTATATTCGCTCTTATCCTCTATAGATAATTAATCAAGAAGTGTTTCTACCTATCCTATATTCAATACTTTACCAGTATATATTAATATATAATAAAAGTAATTATCTTTATAACCGATAAATATACCTTTTTTACCGCGATTAATAAACTTTTATTAGTTTTCACCTATAATATAACGTTCCTAGTATAGGCCTATTTAGTTAATATTACGTAGATATAATAAATTAAGGCGTATTCTAGTAGAGCCTTAATAGGGCGTAACGTTTATTATAATAATAAAAAACTGATTTCGTAGTTAATTCGCCGTAAAGATAAACTTTAGGATAAGTTTATTATCGAGTCCGTTATTAATTAATAAGGTATATACTTTCTCAAATAAGATTTAATTAATATATTTTAATATATCGTTTATTTAAGGGTTACTAGGGATAAAGTAACTCTAGATAATATTATATTCGAGATAATAATTAATTATTTCGCCGTTAATATATATAGGATCTTTATCGGTATAGAGGTAATAGATCCTATAATCTCCGTATTCCTTAGCGCTTTTATAGTTACGGAATATACCGAAGACACCTATTTTAAAGGAGATAAAGTAGTAATAATTATATTTATATTTATCGTTAATAAATATAATTATAAAACCGAAAATATAGGCTTTTAGGTTAATAATATCGCTATAAATAATATTATATTTAAATCGTTCTTACTATAGGCGACGTTTATATAAATACGCGTATATTTTAATAATATTATATATTTCGTAATTATTATTCTTTTTAACTTTAGATAGGTCGATTCTATCGGTTATTTAAAATAAATATATAATATTATCTTTACCTAAATAACCGAGTCTTTTATATTATAAAATTAAGGCCTTAATATTTATAATAAATAAAGCGAGTTAATTTTATTTATATATATATAAGACGTAGAGATTATACTCTTAAAGGGTTATAATAATATCTTTAGATCCTATTAAGATCCCCTTTAAAATAAAGCCTAATATATAATTAACTCGCTAAAGTTTAGCGTACAAAATAAAATTAAAACTATTATTAAAAATATATATAACGTTATTAATTTATAGATACTAGATACCGTTATTATTTAAATATAATAATTTAATAATTCCGTTATTATATAGCGTTAGCCTACCCTTAAAACCGTTAATAATATCGGCGCTTTTAAACTTAATATATTCTATAAATATAGAGCGATTATAGGTAGTATAGACGGTATAACTAGTATCGAATATTTAGAGTTAAGAGAGTTTAGAGTTAATACCGGCTAGGGCGTAATAAAATTTTATATTTCTTTCGGTATCGACTTTAACCCGTTTATAAAGTGATTTATTCTTATTCCTATTATTATTATTATCCTTAATAATATTATTATTACCTCTACCGCCTCTACCGCTATAGTTACCTCGACCGCGGCGGTTATAATTACGCTAATTATTATAGCCGAGATTATTATATTATAATTTATTATAAATAGTATAGTACCTAACTCGTTTTACGAAGTCGGTATAATATAAATAAAATCGAATAGTTCCTTCCTAGTTAAGCCTTTAAACTCGTTATTAAATATTATAAATAACGAGAGCGAGCTAGCTAGTATTAACGGTACTAGCCTAAAGGTATAAAGTATTACGAAAACGAGAAATTACTATATTAAAGAATATCTTAATTATATTATCGGTATTAAATAAATTATAATCTTCGGCGAAGGATTTATAGTACCGTTAATATTTAGTACTAAGATTACGATAGAACTACTAAATTATAACGTTATTATTAAATTTAAAATAATTAAACTTATAAAGCTCGTTATAGGTAGCTTAAAATTTATTAATATAATCGCTAGGGTTATCGTAGTAAAAAGTAGTAAATTAATCGAGTTTATTTAGAGTAGTATATAAATAGCCAGAGCTACGGGGTTTAAACTTATTTATAATTATTATCTAGGTATATAAAGCCATCTTTTTAATTTTAATCTTTATATACGTTATAAAACTAACGGTACGACGAAGGATATTATAAATTATTAAATTATTATTAAATTATTAATACGTAGTTTCGATTATATAATTAGGTTTACTAGCGTCTAGTTTTAAAACCTTAATAAAAAGATCTTCGAGGTATTCCTATAAATCTATAATATTAAAATTATTACGTATCTTTTACTTCTATCGGACGAAACCTTCTATAAAGCTAAATTTTTCGATTTTATCAAATATTTAAATAACTTTTAGATACTATAATATAATAATAATATTCGAGGAGTTAAACTAAATAATTTGATATCGCTAGGTAGTTCTAGCGCTAACTCGTCTATAAAGTAACTAAAGATAACTAGCGAATTAAATTAATAACGGTATTTATATACTTTATCGTCGTACCTTTTATCGTCGTATATTTTTATATAAAGTTTCTTAACCGTATATTAGGTCCGCTAAAATATACGGGTTAAAAATCTCTAAAAAATATATTAATATTTAATTATAAAACGAGGTAGCTTAGGCCTAGACGGTTATTATTTCCGTTTTAATAATCGTTACTATCGTAATCGTTCTAAATAACGAGGCTAGAAACTTAGAGGATAATGTATTTAAAATTTAACTCGCTATTACTCTATATAAGAGAATAAAAGTAAATAACTTTAATAACTATTTTAGTAGTAGGAGTTATAATTATAACTACGACCTATAATTATAGTTTATAGTATTTTTCCCCTCGACTACGGAGTTATAAATTTATTCTTAGTTACTAACGTTATTAATACTATTAACGCTTAATCTTTTAAGGCGGTGAGCGAGTTATAACGGTGATTAATTATAATTATTCTAGGCTTTAAAAAGACCTTATAAACTTAAAGCTCTAATACGCTAACAACGATTATAATAAATTATATAGAGGTATTAATAATAATAAATAACTATTATATATAACTACCCCTAAGGTATTTAGTAAAGTATATATAAAATACCCTAATATTAGTCGATTACGGCGATTAGCTGCTCCCTAGAATAATAATTAACTATTTTCTAGTAGCGCTTCGCTTATTAGTTATTTTCTAGCGGTATATAAACTCTTTATAAACGATTTAACTACTCTTTAATAGCGATTTATTTATTAATTATTTTCTAGCGGTATATAAACTCTTTATAAATAATTTAGCCACTCTGTAGCGTATATTATATAATACGATTAACTACTTTCTAGTAGAGGTGGGGCCGGCGGAACTATATTCTAGATACTAAACCCCTTATTTAAAAAAAATTTACGGGCGTAATCTAGTACGTCCTAAATATAATTATAATAACGTAATAACGCCGTATTATTATTATTAATACTATAATAATATAGTAAATACGTAGCGGATATATACGTTTAGCCCGGGCTTATAACTTATTAAATTATAATAGGTAGAAATACTTCTTAATTAATTATCTATAGAGGATAAAAGCGAATATATATATAAGACCCTAATGCCAAGTATTACTAAGTATCTACTTATTAAGTAATTACTAAGTAGTCCTATAGTCCTATATTCCAATAAATTATATAAAGTAAATAATTAAAAAATAAGAGTAGAGAAGAAAGTAAATAAGAAATGAAAATATTATTAATTACTAGCTATAACTAGTTATTAATATTTACGAGTATTATAAATAACTTATATCTTAACTTTAATTATAACGAGTTTTTTATACTACCTCTTTTTCTAACCTACGGATAATTTAAGAGATATAAACGATATAAAATCTATTATCTCTTCCTTTAAACTAAATATACGAGTATTCTTTTTTTGAATACTAGTATTAAGACCTTAAATATAACCTCCTCCTTTTTTTAAATCCGTATCGGAAAACGAATTAAAAGATATATTAAAAGAATTCGTAGAGTCGAGCTTAAAAGATAAAGGTATTATATATAATATATCGCGGTCGAGGGCTAGATTAATAATAGGGTTAATAACGACCTTAAAACTTATATTAAAATTAAAATTAAAATAATTAAAATAATAATTTAATCTGAAGAAAAACTCGATAATATCTTTAAGCGATAAACTAGACTAGAAAGTATTAATATATAATAAGTATTAACCTCGTATATTATTTATATTATAGCGGATTATATCTTTAATCTTCTTTAAAGATATAATAATATAATCTAGAAATTAAAGACCTATTTATATTATACTAACGGGATCGAATTTACTAGATCCTATTATACGTACGTAAACCTTAACGGACTTTTTATAATATATAATCCGATAACGAAGTATATATAAAAAGTTATATAATTAATAATAAATAAATAAGACGTCAATATACCCGCGGTATAATAACGGAACCTAGTAGCGTTAACTATATATCTTTATAAGATAAAATATAACGAACCGGTAAATAAAAGTAGCGTAATATATAACAATAATTATATACTATATTTACGCGGTTATTATAGGAGAAGTTATCGTAGCCGATATATTTTAAATAATATAAATAATAGGTTTCTAAAAGAGTAGCGGAAGATTATATATACTTTATTCAATAATCTTTAAATAAAGAATTATAATGAATATCTAAAGAATCGATACTATTAAAATATTAAATTATAATAGCGTTATTATTATAATACGCGTACTTTATTAAATAAAATAAAGTAAGAATTTCAAAAGTTAACAATAAATAATAACGATATATATACGTAATTCTTTTTAAATAAGAGAAATATAAACGAGATTAATATTAATAAAGAAAAGAAGCTACTATATTTATATTTAAATTAAAGATTATTAAAAAGAAAATCTAAAAAGATAAATTAGAATATATTAGTTTAAACTTTTATATCGAAGTATATATAATAAATTTACGCCTATATTATAAATAAGTTTATAAAATTTACGCTACTAATTAATTAAATAAATTTAAATCTTAGAAGTACATAAAGTTATATATATAAAAAGTTAATATAATAATATATAGAAAATAAAGTATTAAGGGCGGAGGCCGGAATTATAATTAATATTAAGATTTATTATTATTATACGATTTATTAATGGACCCTTTTCGGAATTATTTCGTAGAATTTAGAATTTCCTTGAATTCTTATTAGTCGATAATTTATTTATCGTTTATCGAGTATCGTAAACGAACATTTATTATAAACGAGCTTCGCTTTTCTATAAATAAAGTAAATTAGGATATTTAACGAGTTTACGAATTATTTAATTAATCCCTAAATCTAAATTAGGATTCGGTTATAAAGTTATATAAATATATTTCGCTTAATCCGTTATAAACGCGCCGAGGAGATAGACTTACGTTATATATACGCGTTACTAATATTTATTTTAGAAATATTCTCTTCTTTATTTACCTAATGATTTTTAAGAGTTTTATCGAGTATTTCCTAATATATATATTAATAATTATTAATTTATACGAATATATACTACTATATTTCTTTATAAGAATATAAAGGTAATATATTTATACTTTATCTTTAAGCTATATATATTAATCTTATAATATTCTTTCCTTTATTTATCTTATTAGGTTTAGAAGGTTTTACGAATAATTATTATTAATAAAAAAGAATATCTACGGAAGGTTATTAATTTTCTATATTAATATTTATCGGGAAATATAAGTTTTATTTATATTATTTATTTATTATTCTTTCTTTTATTTCCTTTACGCGTTTAAAGGGTTTTCTTAAATATTCTAATATTTAGATTCGGGGCGAATCCTTTAAAAAGAGAGATAATTATTGTATTATATTAAAACTAGATCTTAATAATTAACATTCGGGCTAAAGGCTATATATATAATATATAATCTTTATATTAATAATATTATTTGATAACGTAGCCGATAAGTTATTAATACTATAAATAAATACATTATTATATAACTAGTTAATTACTCCTAGCTCTTAGAGTTCCTTAGAGATTAATCCTTTTATTAAATAATAGAGATCTTTACCAAATTTATATACTTATTTTCATATTACTATATATACCCTAGGTACTATAACTTAATAATTACGTACTTTTTAGACTTAATATTCTTTGGATTAAGAAGTATATAATAATTAATATATATACTCCGCGAAATAATTACTTTTTATTATCCCTTTAAGCCGGAGATTTCCCTAAATTATTAATATTTTCTATAATCTTATAATTACTTATATAGCCGATTATACTAGACTTCTTCTCAAAGTAGTTAAGAGATATATATTTATATTCTTTATAATTATAATATTTAACCTCGCTAAGGTCCCGTTTATAAAATATAATTTATTTATTTATAATTTCAAGTTTTAATTAACCTTCCTTTTTATTATCTAAAGAGATTAAGAACGAATATATATATAAGACATTAATATTAAATATTATAAAGTAATTACTTAATAGAAAGTTATTAAATAGTGCTATATTTCTATATTCTAATACTTCTACTCGAATAAAATATTTTATTAAGAAGTCTCTAAAATAGCCCCGTATTCCCCTTATTTTAGGGTTATAATATTAAATAATTTCCTAGCCCTAAGAAATTTAGGGTTACGAAAATTTAATTAATTTAATTAAATATATTTAATTTAGCCCCGTAGAGCGGCGATTTAATATCTATAAATATAGAATAACTCCTATAAAAGCGTAAACAAACTTTTATAATAGTATTAATAAACTTCTATAAAGAAGGGTAATTATTATTAATTTAGAGTTATATAAAAAATATTAAACTTAATTTTAAGAAAAGTCTTAGTTAGGCCGTTCGCGATCTACTTTATAATCGGAATATAACGGAACTCGATTTAATATACTACGACTTTTTCGGGCTAGAAATAATACTAGATCGCATATATTTAGTACGGTTATAATTCTAGGGGTTTTTAGCTACCTATAGGGTCATAATACCTTAATTATTATAAAAGATAATTATAATAAATATAAAAATAAGTTAATAGAGCGGAGTAGGCGGTTAACGTAAAATATATAATAACGAGTATTATTAATATATATTAACTCAAGTCTCTACTAGAAGAAAGTATATATATAATAAATATAAATTACCTAAAGAGGCGCCTAAACTAAATAATTTCTTTAATAATTTAAATTTAGCCCGTATACTCGACTTTATATAAAGATGAAGTTATAGTTAACTAAATTAACTAATATTTAGATTACTAGTTATTAACCGTACTATTAAAATTAAATATGTATTAAAGATAAAGTACCTAGTATAATAGTCGTTAATTTAATTAAAATATAACTCTTTAATAAGGCTAATTAACTTTCAAAGACTAATTTTATATATAATATACCGCGTAAATAACGAAAGATACGTTTAACGGCGGCTTAATAAGATTTATCGGGGTTAAAAGTATAACGGCTTATTATTAATATTACGTAAATAATAATAGGTCGTAGATTTAGATGAAATCGAATTAGAACGGAGAAGACGAAAAAGATAAGACGAAAGTCGGACTAATTAGATTTTGTTAAAATTGTAGAAGAATACTTGATTATTCTATAGAACTATAGGAATACGCAAGACTATATACTATAGAGGATCTGTATACAGATCCTAGATCACGTGACTAAGTCACGTGATATACTAAGCCTTGATGTATTTCAATACTCCTACTCGAACGCTATTACTATAGAAAAGTAAACGCCGGGTAACTATAGTGAGTAGCTCCTATATAATGAAAATCCCGTCTACCTATATAAAACATTCCTAATTTTAACAAAACACGGTTATTTAAAAAATTTATTTGATATATAATATGTGTACACTATTTATAAGTCAAAATATAGTTATATAGACTATATAGGCGAATACCATACTACGAGTAGATTATTATAGTTAAGCGGGATATAGATAAGTCCCGACGATAATACTATAAGAAATATTATTATAGGGGGTAGCTATAGGCGCTAAGCGCCTATACGAATAAAGTATTATAATGTTTATATACGAGTAATACGAGCGAATTTTTAGAGGTATTAATTTTAGGGACTTTAGAATTAGGGCTCTAGGTACCTAAAGAATAATTAAATCTAAATAATAATATAAAGAATATAGCGGTATGGCTCCGGAGGTATATAGCCGTTATTACTATACTATAGGTTATCCACCCTATAGTATATTTAAATAAATACGAGTTAGGTTAGAAGTATGAATTATCTAGACTATAATTAATCGAAATCTTAATTTATATTAACTTTATAGTTATAAATAATAAGGTATTTATCGTAGCCTTTAGAGTTAATAAAGATAGCGGTACCCTAGTAATATTATATATCTATAGGCTAGGTACTAGTACCGACTTATAATTTAGTCTAGGTAGTAAAGAGAGTTAAATAATTAATAGCTCGGGGTATTTACTTATAGAGTTTATTATAATAATCGCGCCCTTTAGGATCTAGTAGGTTCTTAAACTAGTTAGTTTTATTATCCCTTATAGGGAATAATAGGGGGCGAGGATATATATATACCGACGTAAAGGATTATATATATACTAGGAATTCGGAGAGTTTAATTACTAAGATATCGTTATAAAGTCCAGAAGGATCTAGGGTTATACTAGGTATTAATAAACTTGAGGTAACTATAACTTTTAATACCGGCGGTCAAATTTTGAGTTTTTATTATAGTAATAATAGGGATTGAATAAAATTTTGAGCTTTTACTATAGTAATAATAGGGATTAAATATACGAAGGAGGTAGGATATTTAGAACTTTATATTATATATTAAATATAAAGTAGTAGCGGTGAATAAGTAGTAGCTAGGGACCTACTACCTAATCTTAATATAACTAAGAATAAGGTCTAGCGGAAACGGGAGCTAGGCTAAATACCCGATAATCTTAGTAGTATACCCGCGGTCTTAATAGTATTCTAGTTATATTATAGTAACTAGATAAACTCTTAAAGAGCCTCTAGGCCTAGGGTTTAATAGAATATATTAAATTTATTTTTATTTAGGGCCTTTATAAGGCCGTCGGCTATTTATCTATCGGTCGAGATATCTTCTAGGACGATTTATCCGTTAACGACCTTTTCCCGAATAAAGTATTAATTAATATTAATATATTTGGTTCGGGTATAAAACTAAGATAATACCCTAATTATTATAATAAATAACTATAGTTTATATAGTAGTTTCGGATAGTTAGGTAAATAAATTCCGTAGTTAAATAATTTCCTTAAAAGCCTAAGTCTACCTAATATATTTAGCCTTATAAGTCGATAACGCGACCGTAGGTTAATACTTTAAGGACTAGTTAATAATACCGCTACCGGTATTAAATATATATTCCGAGGTAGAACGACGGGTGTTATAATCGCCTACCTAGTTAGTATTAATATATCTAGAAACTTAATTTAGGGGTCCTTTATATATAAGGCGGTAGCCTATAACAATTTTTAAGTACCGAAAAATCCTTTTAATAATATTCTAATAAATATTAATTAGGTTTAATCTATACCGAATAATTATTAATACTATATATACTATATTAGGGCGAGTACCTAGTATAGTATATATAAATAATCCTACTACGGATTAGTATTTAAGGCGGAATACCGCGGGAGTAATATAATTATCCTTTATTTTATGAAACTTAGTAGAGGTATTTATAGAGGTGAGTTATAATTTATACTTCTATATTAAATTTTCTTAGGACCTATTTAATATACTTAGTTTAACTAAGTCGTAGGGTCCTATTAGGGCGGTTATATAAGATAATTATCCTTAAATAGAAAGTATATACGCCGAGGTCTTTTATCTAAAAGCGATTATCTAATTTTAATTTAATAGAATTAATATCGGCAATTTTTAGGCCGATAATAAGAAGATTATTTATATAAATAACGATAATAATATTTGTCCTAGGGTTAATAAAGATACTAAAGTCGGTACTAATTAGTTCGAAACCTAGAAAGCGAAGGAATTTAGTAAGGGTCTTATATTATACTCTAGAGGATTATTTCAGTCTATATAAAGCTCTTTTAAATTTATATATTAATAAGTTTAGGCTCGCTCCTATAAGTTATTTTATATAAAGTTCTTCCTTAATAACCTTATATAGGAAAGCGGTTTTAATATCTATTTATTTAATATCCTAGTTATAAGTAGTTACTAGGGTAAAGATAATTTTATAGTTTATGAGTTTAACTACCGATATAAAGGTTTTATAATAGTCGAGATCTTTATATTATTCGAAACCCCGTATTATTTAATATACTTTATATTATAGGATCTCCTCTACTTTTAGGCCCCGTTTAAAAGTGAATATTTATTTACTAGTAAGAATTTTCCTTATAGCTAGGAGGTTAACTAGCGACTATATATTATTTTAAATAAATGATTTTAGTTTCTTTTTTATCGTTAGTTATTATTCGGTTTTACGATTACCCCGAATAGCCTCGTCGTAGGTCCTAGGTTTATAGGGTTTATTATTAGTAGCCTAAAAGAATAATAAAAATAAACTAAGTGAATCTAGCGATAACGATCGATATTTTAATAAATCGAGATTAGAGTAATCCCTAATAACCCGATTAATAGATTCGATTTATATAGTTATAGTTAGGGAGTTACTAGCTAGTATATTACTAGAAGAGGGAGTATTAAAAAAAGTAGAAGATAATAGAGTATTAAAGGTATTAAAAGAAAACGGATTTAGTATAGGCGCCTTATTATCCTAAATAATATTAATAATAATAGATTCGTTCTACTCCTCCCTTAGAGCTATATATTATTAGTATTTAATAGGGGGATTAGGAGCTAATAGGTTATTATTCTAGTTAAGAATATATTAAGGGCGCTTTTCTTAAATATAATAAGAACTTAAGCGGATTATTTTCTTTATTATTAGATTTTATAGCTAGAAGATATAATTCCCTTTATATCCTATAAGAAAGTACCGTATATTTTTATTAAGAAGTTTCTTTTATTTCCGATTTATAGCCTAGGCTATTAAATTAATAATATATAAATAAAAGAGATCCGGGCGTAGGCCCGAGAATATTTTAATCGGCGAAAAAAATAGCCTAATAACGGGTCTATAAATAATAAAATAAATAATTATTTAAACGAGCTCGGGTTATAAACCACGTAGGAGGCCGGAGTTAATAGTTAAGGGATAAAGCCTAGTTATTATAATATAACTAAAATACTCCGATTCACCGTTTTACTAGGGATTTCTAGGTATTATAAACTCGTATATAATCCCTTTATTTTTTAAGTAATTTTAAAACTCTTTAAAAATATATTCGCTACTATTATTATTATATAAGCGATAGATCTTCCGGTCGCTACGCTTATATTTAGCCTTAAACCGTTTAAATAACCCGAATATTTAGCTTTTAAGTATTAATAGGTTAATTTCGGTATATTTAATCTTATTATATCTTTAGGTTACGAAATACTTATATTTTTTAAACCCGATAAGGGTTAGCGGGCTAATTAAATTATTATAAATAAAAGTTAATAAAGACTTTCCCGGTTAATATTCGCTTTTATATAGGGCCGATTATTAGCGACCTATTATATAGCTCTTATAAATATAATTATTATTAAATTTATAAGTAAAATCGACCCTTAAGGCGACTAAAGGTAATTTAATAATATTTTATTACCCTATATAACCTATACGGGTATACTAGTATTATTTCGTGAAGGCGCGAGGAATATTATAGGTATTTAGAGCTACTAGTAGTTATTATAAATTTAGAGCGAATAGCTTATATATATAATAAATTATAAAAATAACGCCTTAAGCGAATATTTAGCCCCCTAATTCAGAGAGGTTAAATTTCGCTCCTATATCTAAAAGATAGGTTATAAATAATAAATTTACCTTTATATTAAATATATATAGTATACCCGATATAAAAAGGGTGCGTTTAGCGTTATTAATATTATATTAAAATTTAATAGTTCTAATATTATATAGAGTAGATATATAACTCCTAATTCCTTTAACTTATAGACCGGAATAGGGCCGTATACCGATAAAATTATACTAGTTTATAACCGAGCTTCGGGTATATCCGCTATTAATAATATATAAATAAAAGATATTTATTTTTAAAGTAATCGTTATTAATATTAATATACCCCGAATAAAATAATCGTCGGGCGGTTCTTCTAAGTAGGCTAGGTTATTCATAAAGTAAATAAAGTTATCCTCCTTTATTTTAGATAGTTTTCGTTTTTTATTAACTAAGTAGGCCGCCTTTTTAATTTTTATCTTAAATTTATCGGGCTTTTATTCCGGATATAGGCGCTAGTATTTAATTTTAAGGTATTAATATTTTTTCCTTAATTCCTTATAAAAGCTATATATTTTATAAGGTTTAATAAATTTATTTCCTCTTTATCGAGGTCGATCTTTAATTATAATTATTATAATTAAGGTTTCTTATATAGATATTCGTTTTTCTTTATTTATAATAGCTAGGGCTACCTCCTTAAAGGTATATATACTAATACTATAAAAAGTATAGGATTATATATATAATATTTAGAATATAGTATAAAGATCCCCTAGCTTTATAAGGTAAAACTAGATTAAATATATCTAAAATAGTTTAAATAATACTTTAAGATTAGCGATTACGATATTTATTTATTAAAATTATTTAATATAGTCGGTTATATCCTTAATAGTATTATTACCTAAGGATATAGTATATAACTAGTATATTAACTCGGTATAAATATTAAAGTCTTTAGATTTAAAGTTTTTTATAACCTAATCTAGGATTTCGTTTAATTAAGTTAAATCTTTAATATCTTAACGGCCGGTATATCCGAGTCGGTTTCGGATAATCGTATATATTTTCGTATTAATTACGGAGCTTAGATTTTCCGGCCGGAGGTTATTAAAAATAAGGAAATCGGTAATACTCTTAAATTATTTAGGGTATTACTCTAAAATATTAAAGATTATAATCGACGTAAAGGGGAAACTACCGGTAGAAACCGATAAGGTTATTATATCTACCATAATAATAATATACCTAGGGATTTAGGGGACGATAATATTAAAGATAAATCGGATAATAAAAATAAAGATAATAAGGATATAGATATCCTAGGTCTAGTTCTAGCTTTAAGGCTAAAGAGTTTAATATTATTTAATAGTTTAAATAATTTAGTATTAGTACCTAATATAGAGTTTTCCGATAAAGGGTCTTCGGGGTTTTAATAATCGCTATTATAATTATTATTATTATCGAAAATAGTAGGATTAGCCCTAAGGTATTGAATGAGATAAGGGAAATATATATACGTAGAGCGACGATAGGCTTTAATAACTAGGTTAGGATAAAAGACTAGATAGGGACTAGACGAGTTAAGATAAATTTAATATAATTTAGATATAGGATTTACTATCTTATTAATAGCGGGATTTATAGTTATTATATAAATATTTATCCCTAAGGATAACGATTATGAATAACGAATAATCACGGGGAAATAGTGTAATTAATAGAGTTAAAACCCTAAATAACCGGTTTACTACTAGATATAGGTCTCTTCTAAATACTCTTAATATAACTAATAATATTAACGCCCTAAGTAGTTGCTTTTCGGCTGAATATAAATATTTTCTAGACACTCCTAGCGTAATAATAATAATAAACCGTTAGGATCGATAGGATAGATAGGATCTATAGGGATCGATAGTAGATCTAGGAATTAAAGAGTTTTTAAGGCTCGAAAGGAGGTTATTTATAAATAATCTTTAACGGAGTCGGAGGTAGTCTTATAGAATTAGGAGGTAGGAGCTAGTAGAGAGTACTATTAATATTAATAAAACTAATATAGGCCCTGCTAATAATACTTAGATAATTAATACTATTATCGTTTATAATAGTAAATCTCTACGTAGTATTAGCGTTTTTCTTAGAAGTAGGCGTTATTCTAGGGGCTAATTAACGGGTAAAGTCTTAATTAGTTATAAAGATAATAAATTATAATTTAGCCTATTCGTCTTAACTTCTTATTAGATTTTATATTATATACCCCGATAACTGGTAACTATTATCTAATAAGTTTACTTATTATTTAAAGGTTATAATATATCGTATATTATAGTATAATGATCGTTAAGCTCCGTAGGAGTAAGTTAGATTATAAATACTACTATTAATTTATATTATGGATAGGTAGGTATATTAGTTAGATATAGGGTATCTATACCCTAGAACGGTCGCTATACGACCTAGACTTATAACCTATTAAAATTATAAAAGAATACTTAATTATTCTATAGAATTATAGGAATACGCAAGACTATATACTATAGAGGATCTGTATACAGATCCTAGATCACGTGACTAAGTCACGTAATATACTAAGCCTTAGTATATTTCAATAGATTTCGTAACCCTAAATTTTTTTAGGGGTACGAAATTAGTTAAAATAAAAAGAAATAATAATAATAGAGATAAGATTTAAGGTATTAAAGTAGAGAGTAAATACGAGTTATTAATATATTTTAACGGGATAAAGACGTCGTAATAAGTAAAAGGGACTAGTAATTAAATAAAAAAATACAAAAAGAGTATAAAGATATTAGAAGAATTAATAATAATTATAATAAAGATTATAAAAGATATAGAATATAAAGAAATATAATAGATAATATACCGCGGATTATAATTAATATAAATCGCGCTAGAAATAATCTTTAGTTATATATAAAAATTAGTAGAGGAGCGTAGGCTCTAAAAGGCCTAAATAAAATTATTAAAATAAAAGATTTAGAAACTTAGAGTAAAGAGTATACTTATATTATTAAAATAAAGCTAGGCTAATATTACCCGTAGAAATATATTTATTTTATTAAAATATATAGCCGAAACGAACCCCCCTCCTTTTATAATAACGACTAGCGCGAAAACGAAGTAATTAATAATTAGGATAAATAATACTAAAGCTAGAGGATAATTTAAGAAGGTAATTAATTTTTAATTAATTAAAATATTCCGGAACGAAGTTTATTTAATAGCGGAGTCGATCGTCGGAGTAAAATAAATAATAAGAAGTATTGAACTATAGTAGGTAGAAATACTTCTTGATTGATTATCTATAGAGGATAAGAGCGAATATGCGTGTAAGACCCTAATGCCAAGTATTGCTAAGTATTTATTTAGTTAGTAGTTACTAAATAGTCCTATACTCCTATATTCTAATACTCCTACTCGAACGAAATCCTTTATTAAGAAGTCTCTAAAATAGCCCTGTATTCCCCCTATTTTAGGGTCGTTATAATAGGTTATAGAGGCTAAATTATAGGCCTAAGTTATAATTAGTAGAGGCTAAGTTATAGGACTAAGTTATATTAGTAGGGGCTAAGTTATAGGGTTAAGATACATCGGTAAGGGCTAAGCTATAGGGCTAAACCACGTCGGTAGGGGCTAAGGGAGTAAAAATTCCGTTTTTTAATAAAATACGATATTTTGAAAATTTTATTTAATAGTTAACTTATGCACGCTAAATTTAGGTAGTAACTAGGTCGGAGTATTAATAAACGATATATTAGAAATAGTCGGATATTATAGGGTTCTGCGGGGAATCGATTATAAAGAGTATAGGGACCGCTTAGGATACTACGGGGACCACATTAAATATTACGGGTATAACGATATATAATTATAACGGATATTTAGGGGATGTTCTAGCGACGTATATATTTATTAATAAGGGTTATAAGAGGGTTAAATAAGAATAATAAATTATAGGGCGATATTATCGTCGCCGTATATAACCTAAACGTGTCTAGAGCGGATTAGGATATACCGTTATACGTACGGACGCGATTTAGCTAAAACTTAGAGAGTATATTTTATAAAGGCCTTAGATAAGGCCCTGAAAGTTTAATAATATTCGATACGGTAGTTATTAATTAATATTGATTTAAATATTAGTATTTATTATTAGTTAGGTTATTAAGATATAGCCCGTAAAGCCTCCGGATAAGCCCGTAGAGCCTCTAGATAAGCCCGTAGAGCCGCGTTCTATATTTATAAGTATAAAATAGCTCCTATAAAAGCGTAAATAAACTCCTATAAAAGCGTTAATAAATATTTATAAAGAGTAATTATTATAGGCTTAAAATTATATAAAAGATATTAAATTTAATTTTAGGGAGAGCTTTAGTTAGGCCGTTAACGATCTACTCCGCTATTAGAATATAACGAAACTCGATTTCGTTTATTACGATTTTTTCGCGCTAGAAATAATATTAAATCGTAATATATTTAGTATAATTATAGTCCTAGGGGTTCTTAACTAGGGCTATAATATCTTAGTTATCGTAAAAAATAATTATCGTAAGTGTAAAATAGGCTAGTAGAGCGGAGTAGGCGGCTAGTATAAATAATATAGTAACGAGTACTACTAACGTATACTAGTTTAAATCTCTACTAGAATAGGGTATATGCGTAATAGGTATTAATTATCTAAATAACTTTTTAAGCTAGATAGTTTCTTTAGTAGTTTAGGTCTAGCCCGCGTATTCGGCTTTATAAGATAATAATATAATAATCGGTTAACGTTTAGACTACTAGTTAATAGTTATATTACCGAGATTAAATGTATAATTAAAGGTAAAACGCCTTATATTATAGTTACTCGCCTAATTAATATTAGTATAGCCCTCTAATAGGGCGAGTTAACCCTAGAAGACTAGCTTTAAGTATAATATACCGCGTAAATAACGGAAGATACGTTTTATAACCGCCTAATAGGATTTATCGGGGTTAAAAGTATAACGATTTATTATTAATACCGCGTAAACGATATTAGGCCGTATATTTATTATAGTATATATTAGTGAGTTAACGGCCGACTAGTAAGCGGTAAAAGAGGTAGGTTTAGTTTAGTATTCTTTATCGGCCGGTATAAGTTTAATTATAAGGTCTATAGGGACTCCTATAGTTTTGGCTTTAATATTATATATTTTATAATTTTTAAATACCCGCTTTAGGTATATTTTCTAACTAAGGGATAGTGTACGATTAGGGCGATCGCGCGATACTTTAAAACTAAGATAATATATAATAAGGTTAAGGTTAGTTATTTTATATTTATCGTTTAAGTATTATTTTAATTAAATAATAATATCTTTACCGGCGCTAGTAATTAGTATATCGTCGATATATAATATAATTATTAGTTATATTTTATAGTTAAGGAATATATTAAAGTTAGCGCTTAAAGGTATAAAGCCTAGCTTGGCTAGGAAAGTCGTAAAGATAGTATATTATACTCGAGGGGATTACTTAAGCCTATATAGAGTATATTTTAGGAAATATATACGGCCTAAACTATCGTCGAAACTAGTAGGTTATTCGATATAGATTTTATTATTAATTAGGCCGTATAGGAAAGTAGTTTATATATCTATTTATTTAAGCTTTAGGTCGTAAGTAGTTATAATAACGAATAATACTTTATAGTTTATAGGCTTAACTACTAAGGTAAATATTTTATTAAAGTCGATTTTATATTATTATTTAAATTTATATATTACCTAGCGAGCTTTATAGCGAGTAATTTCGTTAACGGTCTTATATTTAAGTATCGGCAAATCTCAAAAGTAAATGTCAGTATACTCCAAGCGCTATCAGCCCTATTAGAAAGCCGTCTACGGGTTTGCGCTGAAACTCCATATTAATTGCCGACCCGAGGTTTAGTAGGATTAGTAAGTCGGGGGTCCGGGCAGGGTCCTATTAATAAATAGTATTTACTATTAATAGGTTCAATAACTTTAGTTTATCGTATATATATATTAGTAACTTTTATAATATAGGTTTATTATTCTTTATAAACTTTATTAATTACTTAAATTATTAGTTATTACGTCCTTAAATATTTTACGAGTATTTAATATTATTTAGGTTTTATAACTCCCTTAGGTCTTTCCTAACTTTAGATTTATTTGATTCGGACGGCTTTAATAGTTTACCTATATATATGGTATCGTCCGAGTCGGATAATCTTAGAATATAAGAGGATTCTTATAACCCGGCGGATTCCTAGTAGATGTATATACTCGCGTTTATATAAATAAATAACTTAGATCTCTTCTTTAAATACTACTATATAATAGATATAGATCTATTTATTATTATTTATATTAATTATTTAGTCGTTACCTAGGATCCTCCCTATATATAATACTAATAAATAAATATATTATTTACTCGTCTTTTAACTACCTTTATTTTATCTTTTTATATTTCGTTTTATTATTTATAATTTGATTATTTTTATTTTATAAATATTCTTTATCTTATAGCCCCGCGATAAGGTAGATCCGGTTTAGAAGGGTATAAAGATATTATAATTATTATACCTTAATCTCGAAATCGTTTTTATCGCCGTTAATATTAATAATTTTTACGTTAAATATATCCTCTTCCTCTTCCCCCGATTAGTATTCCTTAACGACCGGGCTATTAGGTATATCTTCGGCCTATTTATTTAAATTAACCGGTAATATTTATAAATTATCTTCTTTATATATACCGAAGTTATATCGCCCGCCATTTGCCCTTATTCTTCGGTTATATTATTATCCTTATTAATTAAGTTAGTAGTATCCCCGTCGTATAACGAGTCAATATTATTATCGTCGAGTAACGAGTTAGTAGTATTTTTTATTTATATTTCTGTAATTACCTTTACGAAGTCCGGTTTACCCTTTAAGTCCTCTAGGGATTCTTTAAATAAATTAATTATTAATTATCGATAATCCTTACTATATATATTTTTATTATAAATATTCATTATACGACCGTATAATATCTTTATAACGATATATACCTTCGTTTCTCTTTACTCGAGCTACGCTTTTATAACTTATTCGAATATAACTCGAAGATCCATTAGATAAGTATAGATATTTATATCTTAAAAAGTTGTTTTACCTCTAACTTTATTACCGTTTTATCTTTTAATAATGTAGTATCTTATTTCATATTCTTTAAACTTATAATAAAGCGTTATTATTATAAGAATAACGGTACTAGTAGGTAATAAGTTCTATATATTTTCGTAATACCGCCCGAGCCTAATACCGCTTACCTTATTATAGAAGAATATACGATATATTATTACTACGATAAACGGTATTAGGAAGCGACCTTTACGCTAAACCCGTAAATAATAAACCTCTATTCGGATATAAAAGGAAATAGTATTTATACTACTTTATAGATCCGGAAGGGTAAACCGTAGGTCGAATATATAATCCGAGGTATTATTCTTAGTTTACTCTATCGTTAGGCCTAGGTATTTTATTATTATTTAAACCTAACTTCGTATCTTCTTTATTATTTAATTTCTAAAGTCGGTTAAGTTATCTAGGAGTTACGTCGTCGTTAATTATTACCTAATATATAACGGGTAGTATATAAAAGTAGAGATTATAACTTTCCGTATTTTTTTAAAAGTAGGGATATCGCCCGAGTTATATAACCGGCCTAGAACCTACGACCTATATATACGTCGAAATAAAACTTTCTGTTCCTTTTACGTCCTAGTTATAAAGTTATTTACTCCTATATAATAGTATTCCGGTTACGGTATCAGGCCATTAATATCGTTACTATTTATAATCTTTAAAAAAAATATAGGCGTAGTAGTATTTATAATATATTAATAAATCTTAGAGCTTTTGTATTCTACTTTATAATAACGGTGTTTCCTACTTTAAAGAGTCGAAATTAAAGTTTATATAATACTTTTATCGCTCTTATCTTTATATTCAATATCGGATATAACTATAGGTATAGAATATAAAGAGGGCGGATATCTAGGCGTAATATATTTAGACTTTAAAGTATAACGACTAAAAAAGAATAATAATATTTATTTTATTTTACCCTACTATTACCGCCCGTACTACGGACGCGGTTCGTTATTTCTTTACCGCCGCTACTCGCCTCGTATAAACTATAAAGATTAATTACTATTAAATTAATTGTTTAGGAGAAATTTATTAATAATATATCCTCTTTTTTAAAGTTCAGCCCCTTCGTTAATTTTTATTTATATTCGGTTATAAGCCTAATCCCGGTGGCCGTCTTTTATTTAAATATTTATACCGGTTATTTTTTAAGTTAGAAAAAATAACCTTTATATAACGATACCTAGTTACTTCGTTATTATATTATTAAGTATATTAGTTATATTTGAATATAATATATCTCTACCGTACCGTTTACCGAATTTAAAGGATATTTTTTCGTGTCGAAGCCCTTTTAGGGGGCTCCTTTTATAGTCGGAATTTATTCTCCGTATATTAATATACCCGATATATATTCGATAAAAGTCGACGATTTATACCTTTCTTTTAAGGTTACGACTAGTTATTAAGGCCGTAAATATTTAATAATAATAACCGAGATTACTCTTATTAAATATAATATTAACTTTTATTTATAAGAGGGAGTTAGTATAACTTACGGTTATAATATAACTTTTATTTCGAAAGCCTATTTATTTCGTTTTTTATATAAGAGTTATTAGCCGTATATATTTCGTATAATTAAGAAGATATACTCTAGTAACGATTATAGATAGGCGGTCCTTTTTAGAGTTAAGGTTATCGGGAGAAGAATACTCGTTGATATTAATATTAATTATTATCTTGGAAAGGACTACCTGGTCGTCGGCGGATATATTAATAATATCTTTAAAATTATAATTACTTTTCTTTACGCGTTTTCTTTACCCTTTTATATTACCTCCTTCGTCGTTATTATTTTATATACTATTATTATTATCTCCTTAAAGGGACTTAATATATTATTATATTAATAATCGTTCTATTTAGTTGTATATTTAGATATATCTTTCGTTTCTTCGCCTCTTTCGTAATTTACCTCTTTATAATAATAGCTTTCGTAGTAGCTCTCGATTTTTAATCTTTAATTATTATTAAGATTTACTCGTTATTTATTTACTATATCGAATCGACTCCGTTAGAAATCTGTAGCGTAAAGCTATTATTTAGTAATAATATATAAAAATTAATAAAAGGATTACTCGGAATCCGGGATAAAAAAGGGGCGAAGATATTAGAAAAAAATAGATTTTCTTTAGCGCGTCGTTATCGTATTATTTTAATTATCTTTATTAGTTTAGTTTAGAGATCTTTAACCGAATCGGATAAAAATTTATTAAGTCGGCTAGGGTCTCGCCGGTATTAAACTCGAAATTTTATCCGAGTTAAATTATTATACCTCTAACTCCTCCTACCTCTTTTTTATACCGTAAAATAATTTACCTACGATATAATATCTCTAAATTATCCTCGTTTATATCTCCCTAGTTATTAAAGTCCCCTATTCTTTTATTACCTCGACGAATATATACTAGGCCTATTAAGGGGATCGATTTAGGCTATACTTTAAATACTACCTATTAAAGCGAACGTCGACGATTATATCCGGTAGCGGACCTATTATATACGGTATAGTATATTAATACTATATACTATGCCGCGGGCTTTCGAGTTATATTAATAGGATATAGAGCTATACTATTAAATCCGGCGATTAAATTATATCTTCGTATTATTCGACGATAGTTAGTATTCTTATTCTATCTACGATTATTTATATAAAGAGAATCTTTATTAGCGAATATACTACGAATTAGCGGAACCCTACCTTATACGGCGCCGGGAGCGATTTAATAATTTAAAGAAAAGAAATCCGGGTTAGAGTAAACGGCGCGAGGTACTAACTAGATCCGATCTTTATAATTTATTAATATAGATATAATAATAGGTAGGGGTAGTATCGGGGTAGTCGTTATAATAAATTTAAAAACCAGAATATAATAATATTAGACGTATATAAGAGTAGATAGTCTAAAGAAACCTTTTTTCGACTATACTTATTATTTCTTTTTTATCTCTTTTAATTTAAGATATAGTTATATTACTAGAAAAGTAGGCCAATATATATAAAAGAGTTCATAAAGGATTTATATTTAAATAATAAGGTATTTAATATCCTATACTTTTAATAAAGTGTAATATAGTATAAATAGGGTAGAAGCTGAAGAGAATAAAATAATTATAATATAATATTAACCGAATAGTACGTTTCTCTTTCGGGTTTAACTCGGATAATTTTTTTATTTAATATTTTATCCGAGTCGGATACTCTACGTACTATAAAATATATAAATAAATTATATTCGTTATATTACGACGCCTTCTACCGAGAGCTATTTACTAGCGAGGACGAGGTTATAAAGAATATAATTATTTACTCCTCTACCGATATCTACGTCGTTAATAATTACGATATTATATACCGCCTATATTTAAAAGAAATAACGTCCAATAAGCCCGGCTAGTAGACTATAAATAATTATCAAATATAGTAGTTAAGTATACGATAAAAGAACGTAGGTATTCTCGAAATAATTACTAATAACGGGTATTAAGTTATAAAAACTATACTACCTAAATTAATATTTAGACCGAATTTAGCCTTTGCGTTAATTTAATACTATATATAATATATATTCTTAGGGGTAATTATCGTATATTAATATTAAAGTACCTTATACGTTAAATAAGTATAGAAGTAAATATAATTCAAAAGTTTTTTATTTATATTTTTTATTTTGATCTATTATTTTGTCTAGTTATCGGTAGTCGTTATCGGCCTATAATATTATATTTATATTAAATACGAGGGGCGGAGTTATAAACTTTATAAAGGAAATAGGCGTTAAGTTTATAGGTCGTAAATTACTCGGTTTATAACTTAAGGTTTATTAGAGGAAGATATTAATTTTAAGAAAAAGAAATTTCGTTTATAGTTTCTAATTTAAATAACTTTTATCGTTTAGAATAAAATAATAGTTATACGTCTTTTTATTCTTTTAAGATAAACGCGTAACCCGCCCGTTATCCTAGATATCGAAGGATTATATCTAGTTTATATCGAGATTAATATTACGGAAGGTACGAGTTAAAGTTACCCTAGTCCTAAGAATATACTTAATAAATAGGAGAAAGCGATCTTATTCTTTTTTATAAATAACTAGATATAATCTTCGTCCTTTTTAGTTTAATATACGGATAAATTATATTATAAAGACTCGCCGGGGTAATATTTCTTTAATCTTTATATAAACGTTATTACGAGTTTTAATTAAGGCCGAAGGGGATATATAATTAAAGTATTAACCTACATACCTAAAGCCCTAGTATAGCGGCGATATAATAAATTAATTATTAGAGGTAAGATCTCGAGTAAATTAAAGCCGGTATTTATTTATAAATTATAACTTTATATATGCCCACGGCTTTACGGTTTATAACTCGGCGATAATAAACTCGTCGAGACGATAAATATAAATATTATTCTTTAGGTATTTATTTTACTCTATTTCTTTCCCTCTAATTTAGGGGATATTATACGATTCTTATTATTATTATACCGAGAACTTACGGAGAGCTCGTTATTTATTATTATTAGGCCGTAGGTTCGAGTATATACTAAAAGATTTAATATAATATTAATTATACGAAGTTTATAAACTTTACTAAAGTAATTATTAATAGTCGATATAAACGGTAGTTTACTAGCCTTTCTAGTAATTAATATAATTTCGTGATACTCCTTTTATATTTCTTCGTGGATTCGTAACTACTCTTAGTAACGTTCTTTTCATCGAGTATCCGTAATAAAGTAACGGACCTATCTTATTTAATAAAAAGGAAGTTTAATAAACTCGACTATACCCTCGAAATTCTTAATATAAAGTATTAATTTAATTTCGATAGAATTAAGAATTACCTTTATATTATTCATAACCGCCTTTTCTATATCCTTATCTAGATATATATAAATAAATAGGTTCGTTATCTTTTAACCGGTATTATTAATTTTATAAAGTATTATATATTTAGTAGACGGATCTTAATACTACTACGGTTATTTAATTAACCCGATTATAATTATATATTCCTTTAAGGTACGAGTTTATAAAGTTATAGAGAAACTATATATAAAAAGTAAACCCTAACGGTATATTAATTTAAATCTTTAATATAATTCGGATTTCTTAAAGTTACCCTTCGGTAATACCTTTAGAACCCGCTCTTCGATTTTTTATTTAATCTCTCGGATAAATTCGGCGGCCTTACCCTCTTTAGTTTTAATTTTATAAAACTCGTTTATAAAGATTTATCTTATATGGAAATTATACTTAAGGTTAATACCCTCGCTATATAATTATTTTGACTTATATCTTATATAAGTAGAAGTTATAAATAATTATCGTACTCTCCTAGCCGAGCTTTATACCTCTATTAAGGTTATAATATAATAACTCTATATTCTTATAAATAAATTACTTAATAATAACGTAATAATATATTTTATTAAAATAGGTATAGAAGTATCTAAATCTTAAAATCTTATTATTTATATCGATTCATTTAGTTTATTATTTTAGTTAATTACCTATAATCTTTACTTATATAATAATAAAGGTAATATTTATTTTAGGAAGGAGAAGAGCGTCTTTATCTTTATATATACTAGAGTAATCGACGGTTAGTAGGTCCGTAGAAGGACGGATCTTTTAATTTATTTACGACTTTATTTTATATAAAGGGCGTTTATTATAATAAAGAGAGTCTTTAAAGTCCTTAAAAATCTTAAATTCTTTAATAAAAAGAGAATCATACCTATATACCGCGCTCTAATATTCGAGAATACGGGAGTAGGAAATTATAAACGTCTAGGTCGACTCGGATATTAATATTATTTAAATTAATAATAATATTAAAAAAGACCTAGAGCTAAGTACGAATCTTATTAAAACCTATATCGTTATTATTAATAGTTCCTCCGTAATAAAAACCCCGCCGCCTTCTCTAAAAAATATCGTATAATTAATAAATATTTAGTTTAGGGGCTAGTATCTTATTATCTATTATTTTTTACGACTTTAATAATTATATAATATATATATTTATCTATAAACTTGTTATCGTTTTTTAGTTAGAATAATTTATTTATGAATATTTATATTATATTCTTTTATTAAGGCCGGTCCTCTTCGTTAATTATAATAAGGCTACGGAGTAGATAAATTATAATCGAATCGAAAAATAAAAGGTAAAGAACTTACCGAGTTTCCTACTCGTTTTAATTTATTAATATTATATTTATATCTGCGACCCTCGCCGTAGTTATTTTCTTTATATTAATATCATATAAAGACGGGTCCCTAGTCTAATACGATTTATTAATAATTAAATTTTACGTTATTTCTTCCTCTTTATTATTTAATTTATAGCCCGAAAGGTATCTCGATAAAGATTTAGGGTCGTTTAATTAAAGAAGATAAAAACGGATCCGGTTAACGACGTTTTTAGACGGTAGGAAGTAATATAAAAGACTTTTTTAATTTTTCGATAAAAAGGTATAAATACTCTTAATCTAAATATTTTCTCTTCGCGTAAAAAGAGTATAGGTTTTTATAATATACTAGCCGATCGTTATCCCGGTATCTTCTATTAACGCTAGTAATTTAATTAGTTAGTATCTTAATTATTAAATAAAATAACTTAATTAACGGAGAGGCCTATATATAATATAAAGACGGTATTAAAGATTACCGTCTTAATATATACTAGCTAGTATATCCTATAGGCCCTCGTTATACTAGATATTTATATATTCGCGATAAATAGAATATTGGAGTTTATTATAACGTAGATTATTTTACTCGTCCTAGAAACGCTTTAATATTAAGATATTAATTAGTTAATTATAGCTAACCCGGAATTATACCGGTTTATTATAATTTATTATATTATCTTTTACGATATAATTAAGTCGAATAAATCGGATCTAACTATTACGGTTATATAAGATTTTAAGGAGAATCGATTTAGGATTTATAAATATTCGAGGGAGCGAGGGGCGACTTCCTATATAAAATATATTTTCTAAATAATTATCTTCGGTCCTTTAGGCTTTAGAACGCGAGGATTTAAAAAAAATAATATCTTAATAAAAGAAATAATATATAAGATTTTATAATAAAAAGATATATCTTAAAACGAAATATTAAATATAAAAGCGACTCCTCGGATTCTCGTTTAAGGCTTTAACGGGTTATAGATTTTAATAATTATTTTATTAAATCTTTATATAGGCTGCCGTATTACCTTATTTCTAAATAAAGGAGTATAATTAAATAAATTAAAATTAATAATAATATCGTCGATGATTTAACGAAGAGTAAGATTAATTTTAATATTATATAGATTTCTACCCTAAATACCTATTTCTCGTATTCTCTTCTTTAGTTCTAATCTAATTACGGGGAAGAGTTTCGGTATATAATATAAACCGAGTTTAATATTTCTAAAATTTTATCGGAGGTTATTTATACCGATTTTAATATAAAAATAAAGATCCGCTAGTATTATAATAGGTAACTTATCTATAGTAGAGAGCGAGGTAAAAGTAGATATAATTAATTAAAATAAAATTAAAGAGGGTCAGGAAGTAAAGAGTATAAAATATAATTCATGAATAAAGAAGATAAGATATAATTAATAAATTATAAAAATATAGATTAGCTCGAGTACCTAGAAAAAGTATCGATAATTTTATAAATTAAAATTCGTTATAATTCGGGCTAGAGTCTCGGCCGAAGTATAATTAAATAAAATTAAATATACTACTTAATCTATAACCGTCGAATAAGGCGGTAGTATAATTAATATTTTATTATCGATAAAAAAAACCCCTTTCCTATCTTTCTAAAATAGTAACGAGCGCGGATTATAATTTATATTTACTACGTAATAACTAGTTAAACCGAGCCAGATATATAAATAGAGTACGATTTACTAGTAAGAATAATAACGCGACTAACGGTTTAATTTAAAAGGGTAGGTAGGGAGTTATAACTAACTAATATATACTAGGTAGGATAAATATTAACTTTAAATATATAATATATTTAATATTTAACGTTTTATACGAGTACGCCGACTTACTATATTATAATTAACCTAGGCGGGTTTAATATCTAAAGTAAAATACTATATACTTTACGTACGCGCCTTAACGATAAATAAGATAGGATTTTCGCCTTTTTTATATATTTATAATATAACCGCTTTAAATTTACGAGTGTAATTAACCTCGATATTATTATCGCCGATATAATATATGATTTTATCGGTCGAGTTATTATAAACCTTATCTTCGTAGAGGACCTCTTTAAATATCCTAAATTCGATTTTATTTAATATAATATTTATTAGAGGCTTCTTCTCCTTTAGGAGTTTAAACGCGAAGAAAAACATATCGGCCGTTATTTAAGTCGACCGTATATAGAAGCCCGTTTTATTAAAAGTAAAGAGACGCGCTATATAAAGAGGGTTATCGGTAGAGAGAGATAATATAATATACCGTCTACGGTTACAATAGTAATTATATATATTATTAATCTTTTTAATTATTTTTAATTTATAGCTCTTAAGCCAGAGCTAAAGTATCTTAGATATAAAAACGGAGAAAAAAGTTTTCTCTAATTATTTTAATATTTTATTAAATTTGGCCTAGTTCTTAAGGTTTCTTAAAGACGTACCTATAATATACCTTTATTCTATCTCTTTCTTTAATACTATCCGTATTTCCTTATAGTACGATTACTTAATTATAAGGTTACGCGAAATAATCGAGACCGTCTAATTCCTAGGGTTAATATTAATATAGAATTTAATAAGAGATAAAGAGGGTAGGGAGGAGGTAGTAATAACGGGGTCGTAAAAGTCTTTTATAATATAAATAAAGATATAAATTATTAAGTATTAATAGGGATATTAGTAGCGATAAGGAGGATATTATAAATAAAGATATCGACATTAATATATAGGAAATAATAATAATATTTAGGTAAATACTATTTTAAATACTCTACTAAGCCTACTAGATAATATTAATATAAGTGTAGTTAGCGAATATCGAGTCGGACGTTAAATTATATCCGACTCGGATAGCTAAATAGTAATTAATATATTATCGACTCGTCCGACTCGGATAGGTATCTTTAGTTTATAAAAAGTACGAAAAGATACTAGTAAATATTTATTATATCTACTAGTTATTTAATAAGGACTATTAATAAGAGCTCTTTACCGACGATAAATATAAATATAGTATTACTTTATATTTTATCGATTTGGATCTCGTCGTTAAGAGAGTACTAAGATATTGATTATATTAGAACGGTCCATTATTTAGTGTACTAGGGTAGTATACGGTATAAATACTCTATCTAAAGATTTAGTATTATATTAAATAACGGAGGTATTATAGGGATAATATCTCTACCGGATATTAATTAATATAGGCTAAAGTGTCTAGTCAAGGTAATATAGATAAAACGGTAGTGTTATTAATTATATCGTTTATTTTAATTTGAATTTAGGTGAAGCTCGTTAAGTTTATAATTATAAAAAAACGATAAAGAACTTCTATTTATAGTTTAGGGAAGAGTTATATAAAGTATTTAACTCGCCGATAATAAGAAAAAGCCCCCGTAGTAACGCCTCTTCATCCGATTATTAGTATTAATCGGATTTTCTTATCGCTTTTCTTATTATTAAGTAAACTTATTTCCTTATCTTATTATCCTTTATTTACTTATCTAATATTATCTAGTCCAAGTAATTCTTATTATCTAGAATAAAATAATAATTATATATCTTTTTATTCTTTTAAGATAAGCGCGTGATCCGCCCGTTATATTAAATATCGAAGAATTATATCTAATCCGTATCGAGATTAATACTACGGAAGATACGAGTTAGAGTTACCCTAGTCCTAAGAATATATTTAGTAAATAAAAGAAAACGAATTTTATCCCCTTCTATAAATAGCTAGATATATTCTTTATCTTATTTGGTTTAATCTACGGATGAGCTATACTATAAAGACTCGCCGGGGTAGTATTTCTCTAACTACTATATAAACGTTAATATAAGTTTTATATTAGATATTATCCGATGAGTCTAAACTTATATATAATATAACGTAGGTAACGACGGGTAAGTTAATAAAGATAATTAGTTTTTCTAGTTTATCGTAAATATCCTAGCCGAGTAGATTAATTAGTTTTTTTAATATTAATAACTTAGGCGTATTCTTAGTAAGGTAATTAAGATAGTGGGCGTAGATACTATTTTATGAGTATTTATTCTAGTCCTTCTATTTCCCCTTTAACTCTAGGAACTTTATACGGGGTCTATTATTATTATATTTAAAATTTATAAAGAACTTCTTATCCGTTAATACTAGGTTTTTAGTTCGAGTAAATACTAGAAAGTTTAGTATTACTCCCGCGGCGCGAAGTTTATAAACCTTTTTAAAGTAATTATTAATAGTCGCTATAAGTACTTCTTTACCCGCCGCTTTAGTAATCGTTATAAATCTTTAGTACTCTTTTTATATTTCTTTATTAATTCGTAACTCCTCTTTATAGAGTTCTTCTCGTTAAGTATCCGTAATAAAGTAGTAGACTTATCTTATTTCATAAAGGGGAAGCTTAATAAGCTCGGCCGTACTCTTAAAATTCTTAATAAATAGTATTCGTTTAATTTCGATAGAATTAAAAATTACCTTTATTTTATTTATAACCGCCTTTTCTATATCCTTATTTAGGTATATACGAACGAGTAAATTTATTATTCTTTAACCGATTTCCTCGACTTCATAAAGTATTATATACTCGGTGGATAAATCTTAAGGCTACTACGGTTATTTAATTAATTTAATTATAATCGCGCAGTCCTTTAAGGTACGAGTTTATAAAATTATTAAAAAATCTTATATAAAAGGTAAACTCTACTAGTAGTTATATTTACGTATTTTATCTAGTTCGGTTTATTTAAGATTATTTTTAGGGAATTTCTTTCGAACCCGCTCTTTAATATTATATTTAATCTTTTGGATAAATCTAGCGGCGGTACCCGTTTTAGTTTTTACTTTATGAAATTCGTTTATAAAGATTTATTTTATATAGAAATTATATTTAAGGCTAGTATCTAGTCGATTTAAAATCTTCTTAACCTATATATCGTATAAGGTAGGGTTATATATAAGTAGGATTCTTTCCTAACCAAATTTTACGGTTCCGTCTAATTTATAATATAGTAGCTTAGTGTTTTCGGGGGTAAATCGCTAAGTATTAATATTAGGATACTTTTTTTTGGCCTAGGCGTAGAAGTACTAGAGTTTTAGACTTTTATTATTTATATTAATTTATTTAGTTTATTCCTTTAGTTAATTCTTTATTACCTTCGCTAGGATAACGACTAGGGTAATACTTTATATAGGATAAATAATAGTATCTTTATATTTATATATATAAGGGTAACGGATATCTAGTAGACCCGTAAAGAGATAAATATCGTTATCGGCTTATAATTATAATTTGTATAAACGGAGATATTTACCGTAATAGGCGGATTCTTTAAATTCTTCGAGATCCCGAAATTTCTTTTAAACGCTAGAGTAATAGTAATATAGATTAAACTAATATTCGGTAATAAAGTTAAGGAAAATATTAAATATTTAGGTCGAGTCGGATATTAGTATAATTCGATTCGATAATATTATTAAAAGAGATTTAAAGTTAAAAACGAATTTTATTAAATCCTAGATCGTTACCGTTAATAGCCTCTTTATAATAATTAGCCCGCCACCTTCTTTAAATAATATCGTAGAACTAATAAATATATAGTTTAGGAGGTATTATCTTATTATTTATTATTTTCTACGGCTTTAACCCTCGTATAATACGTATATTATAAATAGATTTATTACCGGGTTTTAGCTAAAATAGTTACTTTATAAATATCCATATTCTATTATCCTATTAGGGTCGGTCCTCTTTATTAATTATAATAAAACTGCGGAGTAGATAAGTTACGGGCGAATCGAAAGATAAAGGGTAAAGAATTTATAAAGTTTCCCGCTCGTTTATATTTATAAACGTTATATCTACCTCGGCGACCCTCGCCGAGGTTACTTTCCTTATATTAATATTATATAAGGACGGGTCCTTTATTTAATATAATTAATTAATAGTTAAATTTTTCGGCGCCTCTTCTTCCTCCTTATTATTATCGGATAATATATCGATAGAGGTTATAGTTCGTTTAGTAGGAGAAAACGGGGGCGGATTCGTTTAACGGGGTTATTAAACGATAGGAGATAGTATAAGAGGCTTCTTTAAATATTTAATAAAAGTAGAAAACCTCTTTAACTAAGCCTTTTTTCTTCGCGGGAGAGGATTATAATATTTTTAGGTATATTAACCGACCCTAAACTCGGTACTTTTTATTAATATTAGTATTTCTATTAGTTAGTATCTCGATCGTTATATAAAATAACTTAATTGACGGAGAGGCCTACGTATAATATAGAGGGGTTATTTAAAATTTCCGTTTTATTATATACTAGCCAGTATATCCTATAGGTCCTCGTTATAATTAATATCTATATATTCGTTAGGAGTAGAATACTGGAGTTTATTTTAATATAAATTATTTTACTCGTCCTAGAAGCGCTTTATTATTAAGATATTAATTAATTTAATATAATTAACCCGGAATTATACCGGTTTATTATTATCCTTTATATTATCTTTTAAGATAATATTTAGTCGAATAAATCAGATTTAATTATTACGGTTATATAAGACTTTAAAGAGAATCGTCGTAGGATCTTTAAATATTTAAGGGGGCGAGGTATAATTTCTTATATAAAACTTACCTTTAGAGTAATCGTCTTCGGTTCTTTTAACTTTAGAATATAAGGATTTATACGACTCCTCGGATTCTTATTTAAGTTAACGGTTTATAGCTTTAATAGTATTTTCGTTAATTAGGCGTAAAAACTACCGTATCCCCTTATCTTTAAATACGGGAGAATGATTAAGTAAATTAAAATTAATAATAATAACGTCGATGATTTAACGACGAGTAACCTTAATTTTATTATTACGGAAAGTTTTATTTAATATTTTTATATCTCGTATTCTCCTCTCTAGCTCTGTTTTAATTACGGCGAAGAATTTCGGCGTATATCGTAAACCGAGCTCGATATTCTTGATATTTTATCGGAGATTATTTAAACCGATATTAACGTAAAAGTTAGGAATCGATAATATTACGGTAGGTAACCTATCTGCGTTAGAAAACGAGGTAGAAATAAATATTATTAATAAGAATTAAAGTAAGGAGGGTAAAATATAGTTAATAAATAAAAATAATAAGATATAATTAGTAAATAAGGGGGGCGAAAGGATGGATAAAGGGTACGAGTCGATTTTCGATAGATAAAGTAAATAAACGCGTTATTTATTTTATAACTAGTAGCGCTAAAACAATAATATTAAACTCGTCGAAACTTAATACTAATATTTATAAGATCCTATTTATTATAACGCTAGAATATAATAGAGTAAAAGATTCTAGGTTTAAGTAAAAGTAAAGAGGGTAAGGAATAATAAAATAATAATAACTAGAAACGGATATTAAAATAATATTAAGTTCGCGTATTAAGTACGAATTAATAGTATATATAACCAAATACTTATTAGAGCGGAATTGTATTCGATCGAGTAGTTAATAAAGTTATTATTATATTTAGACTATTATAGGATTACTATTAAGAGTTAATACTCTTATTTTTATAAATTCTTGAATCTTAAAAGTAGCCGGATAGTAAAAAACGTCCGAGTCGGTTAAGACTACGCTTGGTACACTATAAAGAAAGGTATAACGGGAGAAATAAATAAAGTAAATAATACGAAAGACCGCTTACTTCTAACTAAGTACTATATTATCGGAATATTTATATAGGTCCATGCTCTAGTACTATTAATAATTTATAATTATTATTAAATATATTAGTAAGCTTAGGCTATAATTATTTCTTAATTAATATTATATTATATTCTAGATTAGAAGCGGTAGAGTTTACCCACGATCGAGAATATTATAATTATTAAGTATAATCGCTGGGGATATAATAAACTAGTATATCGTATTTTTATTAGGCGGAGGAATTCTTATATTAACGGGTAATTATCCCGTCTTAACGGTAAATACGTTTTATAAAAAGTCCGATAAAGGGGTAAAAGGATAACGTAAAGACCTCTATAAATTTAATATTAAAAAATAACTCTCGTATACTTATTAGTTAATATATATAGACTTTTAGAAAGATCCCCTTCCCTGACTCTAATATTTAATATATAGATTTAATCTAGCCTCTTTCTCGTTTAAATAAATAAAATAATATATACGACTTCTTTCTATACTCTTTCATATACTAAATTAAATAATATTCTTATAATATTAATATTTTATTACTACGGTTATACTAGCTAATTATTATACCTAGTATTAAAAATTTATTTTTAAGATCTTATGAGGTTTCCTCGATATTTTAAAGACTAAATTCTACCTTCGAAGTCTAGTATACCTAATATACGAATAACCTAATATACTACGTGGTTCGTATATATCTCGGACGACTAATAAATAATATTAGAATTATTTAGATCTTGATTATATAAGGACTTTAAATTAATCGATATCTTACCCTATCGATAGGTTTACTAGGAAAAAGGAATTTAAATTATATTATTACTAGGACGAATAAATTAATAGTATCGATACTACGAGAAATAATATCTTAGTAGTAACGGTCTTTTTAAGTATTTATTATAATATAAAAGCCGATTTAATAACCTTAATTAGACGCGTAGGAAATGGATGTATTTTTATAAAGATCCTATAAAGCCCCTAACTTATATAAACGAAAAAAACGAGGACGATATTAATAATAAGAGTCGCTTTTAGGTTAAAGGTATAAGTATTTTTTAGAAGAACGATATATATTAAATAATTATATAGATAACGATATTATAGAATAAGTATTTTAAGACGCGGAGGACTATAAGATATATTATCCTTAGGACGTATTAATCCAAGTAACGGAATAAACGATCTTTATAACGGCTTCGGGCGGTACTAGTATAATATCGTCTTTAATAATTATATCGGTGGAATAATATTTACCGGAGCGAGGTACGGGGAGGCTAATAATAGGAAAAAATATATTAGATTTAAAATCTCTATCCGAGTAATTATCCGAATCGGGTATAAATTACTATCTCTTTGGATTAAAAATAAACTATATAATAACCGAGTAGATATATATCGCGCGACTCTTTAGTAGTTCTATAAATAAGTTTTTTAAAGACTATCGATTAAGACCCTTCTACGGATACTATAACTTCGATAGCGCTCTACTATTAAAAACTAAATTATCTAGTATAAAATATAATAATACCGATAAGGACTAGGTCCGGTAAACTTTCTAGATTTATATAAATAAATCTAGTAACGAGTCTAGAATATATTCTATCCTTTACTTCGATATAATATCTATTATAAGAGTATTATTAAAATATATACTATTTAATTCGAGCCTTAATTATATACCGATACGTTAATGAAATCTTAAGGAAGACTTTATCGTTAGTAAGATATATATAACCGGTTAATAGTAGGAGATATAGGATAAATTATTTAACGACTCGACCGTCGTACCGGTAATAATAGGATCGGATAAGATTTATTTATCTCGAATATACGGAGACTAGTAGGCCTGGCCGGTTTATATTATTATCGGTAACCTCGAACGGAGTATACGACGAGTAGGGACTCGGCTAGGGATAATACTACTAGGCCTAATACTAATAGTCCATAATAAAACGAAAGCCGAAATATATTACTATACTTTAGGGCTTATAATAGAGGGTAAGTTAATTATAATTACGATTATTATTTATTTATATTAACGGCGTAATTTTAAAGTACTCAAGGAGCACGCTCGGAAGGGGATTTATATTATATATACGGACGGACTAATCCGATAATATTATCCGATCTTGACTTCTATACCTAGCGATTATAAAGAATAGATTTTAATTACCTTTATTAAAAGTAGTAAATATTATCCGGTATACTTAATACCGCCGAATAAACGCGAGCGATTACGCCCTAAGGTCTTATATCCTTTAAGGATATTAAAACGATATATAGAATAATTATATATCTAAAGGACCTATAATAAGAATATACCCAAATAATTATCGGATATAGTAGTACACGACCGCCGTAGTTTCGTAGAGGGTTATTTCACGGTTAATATCTTTAAAATCCAGACCTTTAATATACTATATACTTTAATAATAAAGGGGCTAATAAACTACCTCTTAAACTAATAAACTTAATATATTAAGGAGGGCAGAATAAAAAAAGAGATAAAAACTTTACTCGATAATCGATTTCGAGTCGTACCCAAATATATTAATCTAAAGCGTTTCCTAAACTTTAGTAAAATTAGTTAATAGACGGGGGAGGAGAGTAAATAATTTTTATAAATAATTATACTCATATTTACCCCTCTATTATTAGAAAAGACACCGGAAACACTATATATAAAACGAGCGATTATTAACTTTATTATACTTCTAAAATATCGTTCGTATAACGAAGAAACGCTTAGGTATATAAATATAGTATTAAATAAAATTAATCTCTTAAAAAAAGTCTTTAGGAAGTATAAACCGATTAATAAAAAAACGGGCGAGCTATATTTCAACTTCCCTAAATTCTATATCCTTATTTATATAATACCGATAATTAGATAATACGGTCCACCGGACTCTTATAATACTCAAATAATAAAAAAAACATATCTAACGTTACTAAAAAACTACTATAAATAAACGAATAAATACGATAATTATTAGGAGTAAATAATAGAGCATAACGCTCGTTATATCAAAATCACTATTATAAAGAATAACTTAGAGTATTAAAAGATAGAGTTTATACTACCTAACCAAAAAAGAAAATAAAAAGAAAAGAAGGTCACGAAGGCCGGGGTTTTTTTATACCTCGATAAATTAAATTAATAAACAAATATAAACGAGGATATCACTTTACGGTAAATCTATAAATACGATACTCGGTATTAATATATAGTATTAAATATAACGAAAATATTTTAATTAAAGGGCTTTCTCGAAGGTCTAGTTATATTTATTAAAACGAATCGAGTAAAGGCGTTTATATAGGGCCTAACGATACCGAATACCGAAATTAATAAACGGGAGGTAGACTATAACTAGGTTAATAACTACCTAATCTATATTTATAAGAACCTAATATATTAAAAGATATTAGGGGAGGACTCTTTTAATCCGAGCCACCTTTATAAAAATATAATAATCTATAGATTAAACGTAAAACTATATTATTATAATTAACGTAGGGATAGTATATAGGTATACGAATAAAAATCGGTCGAAACGAATCCTATTACTATATAAGAAGGAAGGTTAGTAAATAAAATATAAATTATTATAAAAGTAAAGAATTTAGGTTAAAGGGATTAAAAATAACGACCTACTCGTCTATAAAGTACTTTTATAAAAGTCTTTAATTATCGATATTTAAGGCAGGTTTAAGAGTCTTATAAAATAATAAAAATAAAAAGAGCGCGTTTATTATATACTCTTAACCCTAGAACGTTAGGTAATCGGCGGTTCTACGGATTATTAAATATTAAATAAAGTATTTATCTCGTACCTACGACGATAAAGGGAAGGGACTTCTTCTATATTAATTTATTTATCGATTAGGATTAATATAATATTATTTATAACCCTAAATTCTTTACGAAGAGCTAGAGGGTAGCCGAGGAAATCTATATCTAAATTATAAATAAAGGGCGTGTATATAAATCAAATATAAAACGACGAAAGAGTTATAAATATTAATACTATAGGGAAAAGAGATTTCTGTTAGTCGCTATAATAAAAAATATATAAAGATAAAAGTTTAGTAAAGTAATTTAAAGGATAAAATCCGAGTTAAATTATATCGTTATCCGATTTAAATATTAAATCGCCTATATTACTATCTAATTTAAATACTAAATCGTTTATATTATTATTTAACTCGGATAACGAATCGCCCGAATCGGGTTTAGGGATAAAGTCGAAGAAACGAATTAAGAGTATTATTACTTTATTATAATCGAAGATACTAAATCCTAAATAACCGGGGTAATAATATAAATACGGGTACTACCTCCTAGGCTAATAATATATTAAGACCGGGTATTTCAGGGACTACGGATATAAGTTTTATAAAAAAAAGGAAGTATAGAGAGCCTATATTCGGGAATATTACGAGTAGGAGCGGGATCGCTATACGGATTAATATAATTAACTCGTTATCGAAGAAGGATAGTACGCAGGGAGATAAGAATAATAACGAATAACGGAGTATAAATACGAATATATAGAATAAGAATAATATTATATAAAGAATTAAGAGGGAGGAGTTTATTATAACGACCGAACCTAAAGAGTTAAAGGGTAAAAGGGATATTATAAAATAAATATATTATTTAGAGCGTAAGAAATAATACTAATAATTATTTATAACTTTAACTACGATTTAATTATATTCGTCTATATCGGCCTAGAAATTAAGAGTTTCGGTATATATAAAGGACTACTATTTAAAGCCTTAATATTCTTTAAAAGTATTTTTTCTAGCGAATATAAACCCGAAATAAAGACTAAATCCGAAGACGTCGTTAAAATCATATTATATAATAATGGCTCGAAGGTAATTACCCTTCTTAACGAAAACCTATTAATCTTTAAACGGTTTAACGACTAGGGGTAAATACTTTTATTATATTTCTCCCTCCCGCCGAGGTACTTCGATAAGAAAGTCTTCCCCCGAATAAAGTTTTAAACGGATAAACGGTAAAGAAAAGAAATAATTATATAAATAAAAGATTATTTATTTATTTCTTATCTTCTTACCTTTACCCTTTTACGTTATTATACTATTTTTTACTCGATTAATTACGATATAACTAAAGTTTATATATTATTATATACCTTTATTAAAGTTATAGTAGATATTATTTAATAAATTAGGCTAGTTTCTAACCCCCCTCCTATACTTTTAATTAATTATAATTATTATAATTTTATTAACCCTAAACTAGAAATTACCCTTAAGAAGTATATCTACGCCGAATAAAACGAATAAGGAATTAAAGAAATTCGAACGCTTTTAGTCTAACTTCGTTATCTAATAACGAATATAACGTTATTATTTATTTACGGTAAGGTTAGACTCTAAATCGCCGAATTCTATTATATTTTTATTAATATCTTACTGCGCACCGTCTATACTATACTCTTCGACGTAACTATTTATAATGTTTATACCGTTAGCGGTTAATACTAGTAAATTAATAACTTCCTAGATATTTAGTATTAATACGTCTATAATATCTTCTAATAGGTAGAAAATAAATAAGTTCTCTTAATCTTCGTTATTTATAAAATTAAAAGTAGGAAGGAAAGTTACGTTAAAGGGGTCGCCCCTTTTAGAAACTATTATAATCGAGGCGCCTTAAAATTCGGGTAATTTATTTACTCCGTAGCGATAATAAACTTTATATTATTAAATATATATTATTTCTACCCCGAATATCCTCCTATCGATCTTTATTTTATTTCTTTTAATATTTTTATTTATTTATATTCGTTATACTAGAGGCCTTAACTTATATATACTCGTATTTTTTTAAATATTTAAATTATTTATTACTTCTTTACCTAAGTATAACGACCTTTTTATAATAATTATTACCCTCGAGATACCTCCTAGAGTCTAGAACTTTACCTCTAAATTAAATATTCTTCGATATTCATAACCCCCCCCTAGGGCAAATAGCCTTAAATTAAAATATTAATAATAATCGTATATTCTCTCTATTATTAATAGTAGCGTTAATAATCTCCTTCTTAAACTTTTATATCTCGATAAGTTTAACGTCGACGGGTTTATTTAATCATGAATTATATAATATACGTCTCCTTTATCTAGTTAATACGAAAGATACGGTAGAAAACTAAGGTTATTAATAAAAATTTAAAATCAAATACTAAAAGAGTACTAATATATATAATTAAATTATTATCGGAATATTATAACTTTTAGGAGCCCTAAATAAGAATAATCTTAGAAGAATATAATAACGCCGGGAGTTAATAAAGAACCTCGTATAACCGAGCGACGAGTATTAAAAAGGAATATAATTATTTAAATAAAAAATAATTTATATACTTTTTATCTTTCTCTCTTTATTTATTTATATTATAATACTACTCGCTATATCTAATTATAATATAACTAGATTATTTATACTACTACCTACGTTTATAATACGATAATATCCTCGTTATCTAATAACGAATATAGGGCGCCTCGGAGATCTAGCCAAATTATTTACTCCGTAGTAATAACGAATCTTATTTTACTAAATATATAATACTTTAGTATTAAATATCTTTCTATCGATCTTTATTTTATTTACTTTAGTTTATTTATTTCCTCGGATTTGTTTTTTCTAAAACCTTTACTTTTTTACTTCTTTATAGGTTATATATTATACTAGTTATTATCTTATACCTTCTAATAGTTATTAAGCTATATTTATCCGTATATATCTTTAAATAAAAGAAATTAATTTATAGTCTTAAATCTAACTAAACTCCCTGAATTTAAATAAAATAAAGGTAATTAATTTATATCTATAATAACTAAAGGCCCTAAAGGCCGGCTCGTACCTTTAAAAATAAATTAAAAATTTTAATAAAAACCTATTTAGTTAATCTTATATAAAATTTTATAAAAGAATATATTTAAGTAGAGGATTATATTAATTTTTTTACTTTTATATTAATTAACGATCTTATTAATTCGAGCGCCTTTAGTCTAGTAAAGAAGATTAAAGTAGAAGAAAGAATAATCGGCGGTCTAATAAAACCCGATTAAATATAAAAGGGCGAGTCTCTCTAGTAATAAATTTAGATATTTAGCGGCGAATACTAAATTTATAGCTTCGGGTATTATTTTATTAAAAATAATCCGGATACCCGAGTTAACTATATTATAGCGAGGAGAAAAGAAAATACCTTCTTTAACTCGAACGAGCCCTATACTACTACGCTCGGTATTTATAATGAATATTTTAGTACCCTTTTATTATAATCGGCGCTCTCTAAATATTTAACCGCCTGTATTCGGAAAAAGTAAACGAGCCCCGTTTATTATTATTTAAAGATATTTATTAATATCCGTCTAGCCTCCTACGTATTATTAACGAGGTTTAATAAAAAGCGGATAATATCGATATTAGATTAAAGGAGTTATTAAAGCCGTTAGATAGAAACTTTCTAGTAGTTATTATACGAGAAATAATAAGATTTAAATAATAGATTAAGAAATATATTAAAAGGGGCGCTTAAACTAATACTTTTTAAAAGAAATAAAATAAATAGGTTTTTTAATTTCGTAGATTTTAACCGACTCGCGATTAATTTTTAAATTACTAAATCCGTTAATATTTAGTTAATTTTATAATATATTAATTAACGAGTTTATAATTACGCCTAGTCCCTTAAGCTAGAAAAATATTACTATTTTTAAATTTAATTTTGAATCTAATATTAATATTAATAGTAAACTAAGCCCTATATTATTTAAAAGGAAAAGATTATACCGATTAATATAATTTACGTTAAATAAGTTTTTAAGAATCGTCCCTCGTTTAAAAAGTTATATTATATCCTCTAAATACTTTAATCTTAACGAGGTATATAATATTATTTAGGATATATATATTAAACTTCCGGGGTAAATTTATCTTAATATAATAAAGAGAATTAGGTCTTTTAATAAATATAGAAAATTTTTAGAAATCGTTAAAGCCTGGACCAAATATAAGAAAGAAAATCCGTCGATTAATTTAGGATATATTTATATTTAGACTTTATTACTTAAATCCGTTTAATACTAGAAGGCCTTAAAGATCCTATATATAAAAAAAACGATCGAATATTAAACCGGGATCCTTATTAAAGCGACTCTAAAAAATAAAATTATAGAGGTATATACCTAGGGTAAAGATAATATTATAAAGAGGGTTAAGACTAAACCTAAGATAATATTATAAAGAAAATTAAAATTAAAGAGGGTAAGGTTACTACCGAGCCTAAAATAATACTATAAAGAAAATTAAAACCGAGGAGGGTAAGGTTATTACCGAGCCTAAAATAATATTATAAAAAGAATTAAAAGAGAGGAGAGTAGGTTTACTACCGAGCCTAAAATAATATTATAAAGAGGATTAAAAGAGAGGAGGGTAGATTTATTACCGAGCCTAAAAATCTAAAATATAAAAAAAAAGTTATAAAGTAAATATTTTATTATACTACTAAAACTAAGACCTTAGGTAAAGGCGAAGTTAATAATAAAACTACGCCCTCTTTTAAGAAAAAAGGCGTTACTCGTAAACCTATAGATATTCTAGCTACCGAAGTTATATTTATTAATATTATTATTTCTTTTTCTCCGACGATAGCCTTAGAGCCGTACCCGTTTTATTTAATAAATATAAAAGTCTAAAGATGTTCTAGCCACCGAAATTATATCTATTAATATTATTATTTCTTTCTCTCCGATAATAGCCTTGGAGCCGTGCCCGTTCTATTTAATTAATATAATAATATTAATAGTTTCTTTAATTAAGCTTTAAGGGCTTAGAGGTTTTTAAGTAACTCGGATAGTATTAATAACCTAACGGGTATCCCGGTTATAATAAATAATATTTAATGGCCGATTATTATGACGTAGGGATTAATGGATATATTCGGCTATATACTAAACGAAATTATAAAGGCGAAGAGTAGTAAAACTAATAATTTAATAAAACTCGAAAATCCGGTTTTAAATAGGGCGAATATAGTTTTAATTTAACCGCGTAAAATAACGTCTTCGCCTAATTATATATTTACCGCCTAAATAAAAGTTTAAGTTTATAAATATAAGTCGACGTTACTTCCTCTTTATTAAATTATAATTACGAAGATAATAATAATTATTATTATTATTAAAGTAAGAGTTAAATCTAAAGAACGTTAATTATAAGAGTTACGATATAGATAGTAATAACTCTAAGTTTATTATAAGATATATCGAAGCGAAAATTAACGCGGTATTTATTATTAAGTATTATAGGCCAAAGGCCTTAGCTTTCGTAATTAAATTATTTACTTTTAAAATATTTATTAATAGGGTCTATATTAATAGTATTTTAATATAAAAAGGAGACCGACTAGAATCCCGTTTAAGAAGGAATTACCGAATAAGTATCGCGGTAGATAATAATAATATATTATTAATAGAGGCTGTATCTACGGGCTTAATATTATAAAGATAAAATATTACTCGCTTTACGAGTCCTTTAATTTAATATTTATTTACTTTATTAATAGCGTTAATAGACTAAATATTTATAACGCTTATAAATAGAAATTCTAGGATATCCTATTATTATTCGAGTCGGATAAAGTAGCTTTTTAAGTCGGATAAAATAATTATCCGAGTCGGATATAATAATTATTTAAATTAGATATAGTAGATATCCGAGTTAGATAAAACTTATACGAAAATACTTTATAACGAAAAATCCTATAATTTTCTACGATTATCGTCCGCTCCTAGGGTATTCTAGATAGCTTATAAAGTAATTTAAAAACGAAGACGTAAAAATTTTAAACGTTATTATTAGCGAGAATACCGGGTTATATTTAGGCCGCTATAAACTTTTTATTTATAAAATTAAATTATTTATCGCCGTTTAACCTACTAATTATATTATCGACGTCGTCGATATTTTCTTCGCTGTTATCTTTATTATTAATAGTACTACTATAGCTAGAATAAGTATTATTAATAATAATAAAGATAAAATAATTAGAAGGAGAAGTCTTACTAATACTACGCGAAGGTTAGACGTATCTTATATGAATATTTTAAACTAGGTACTAGTGGAGGCGGTAGGGGTTAAGGTATAAATATAGATAATAATAACTTTAACGGATATAAAGGAAAAAATAATTACGATAGTATAATCTATAGTAAATATTGGTAGTGAATATTAGATATTAAATAATAATTAAACTTAAAGTTTAATAATAGGTATATTATACCGGTAGAGGTTAATATATAATTAATTTACTAAACGTACTTCGAGTATACTATTAATAAATTAGATATACTGTCGGGGCTAGTAGTATACTATTTATAAATAATAGATACTAATTATACTAGGAGTATAGTATCGGTAAATAAGGGTTACTAAACCTATTAATAGGTTATTAATAGTAAACCCGAGTTATTAAACTTATTAATAAGATGTTGCCCGGACCCCTAATTTATTAAACCTATTGATAGGACGCTACTAGCCTTATCCGTAACTTAGGGCTACTAGTAGGACGCTACTAGCCCTATCCGCGTAGTCGGTAACTAGAGTTTTAATAGGAGTTTTTGAGATTTACCGATGAGTTTATAAACCTATTTACCCTAAAGTATCTTTCGATTTCGGGGTAGATTCGATAGTATCTAGATATTATTCGTTAAAAGAGAGTCGATTTCGGTATTTATACCGAGTTATTAGTATATTTTATTAAGAGCGTTAGTTATGACTTTCTTATATATTTTAGGCTCGTAGAGCTCTGTAGGTAAAACTCTTATAAATAAAATTAATAGGTTAAGAGATAAAGTAGGTTTATAAAGCTCTAGATATTTATCTAGAGTTATTAATATTATAGGTATATTAGCGCCGGAGCTAGAAGAACGTTAGGCCGGTTTTATATCGGATTCGGAATCTATATTTTCTAACGTATTTACGCGAGTTAATTCCGATTTAGGGTCGTTAAGGTCTATATATAACTATTATAGCCGCTACGCTAGTTATAAGTTTAGTATAAGTAATCTTAGCCTAGATCTTAATAATACCGTATATCTAATTAATCGCTGTGATAGCGGTAAAGACCGAATAATATCGTTAATTAATTTAGATTAGGTAGCTTTATTTCTACTATAACTAGTATTATAATTATCGATATTAGATTCCGAGCTAGTTTATTACTCGTATGGGTTTAAAGAGTTTTTTTATTTTACTATAATATCGCCCCCTTAACGGGGGACTATTAGCGAGATCTTATTAACTAGTAGTATAACTACGCTCCGTTTATTATTATTAGTATATTCTTCGGTTTATTATATTTAGGTAAAGCGAAGTACTTTACCCGTAAATATTAATATACGGTAGAAATAGTTACCTTTATAGCCGATAAATATACCCTTTTTACTATAATCGGTGAATTTATATTAATTTTCTCTTATAATATAGCGTTCCTAATAGATATTTATTTAACCGATATTACGTAGATATAATAAGTTAGGGCGTGTACTAGTAGAGGCCTAATAGGGTATAACGTCTATTATAAATATAAAAGAGTAGTTTCGGAGTTAGTTCGCTATAGTAATAAGTTTTAAAATAAGTTTATTATCGAGCCCGTTATTAATTAATAAATTATATACCCTCTTAAATAAGATTTAGCCGACGCGCTTTAATATATTATTTATTTAGGGGTTACTAGGGATAGAATAACTCTAGATAATATTATATTCGAAACGGTAATCGGCGAATACCTTATCGGTATATATAAAATCTTTATCTATATAGAGGTAATAGATCCTATAGTCTTTATATTCCTTAGCGCTTTTATAGCTACGGAATATACCGAAGATGTTTATTTTATAAGGGATAAAGTAGTAATAACTATATTTATATTTATCGTTAATGAATATAATTATAAAACCGAAACTATAGGCTCTTAAATTAATAATATCGTTATAAATAATATTATATTTAAATCGTCCTTACCGTAGGCGACGTTTATATAAATACGCGTATATTTTAATAACGTTATATATTTCGTAATTATTATCCTCTTTAACTTTGGATAGGTCGATTCTATTAGTTATTTAAAATAAATATATAATATTATTTTTATTTAGGTAGCCGAGTCTCTTGTATTATAAAATTAAGGCCTTAATGTCTATAATAGATAAAGCGAGTTAGCTTTATTTATATATATATATAGGACGTAGAGATTATATTCTTAAAGAGTTATAATAATATTTTTAGATTTTATTAAAATCCCTTTTAAAATAAAGCCTAGTATATAACTAGTTTATTAGAGTTTAGTATATAAAATAAAATTAAAACTATTATTAAGAATATATATAATATTATTAATTTATAGATACTAGATATTATTATCGCCTAAATATAGTAGTTTAAGAATTTTATTATTATATAACGTTAACCTACCTCTAAAATTATTAATAATATCGGCGCTTTTAAGTTTAGTGTATTCCGTGAATATAGAGCGATTATGGGTGATATAGACGGTATAACTAGTATCGAATATCTAGAGTTAAGAGACTTTAGAGTTAATACCGGCTAGGGCGTAGTAGGATTTTATATTTCCTTCGGTATCGGCTTTAGCCCGTTTATAGGGCGATTTATTCTTATTCCTATTACTATTATTATCCTTAATAACGTTATTATTCCCTCTACCGCCGCGGTTACCTCGACCGCGGCGGTTACGGTTATACTAATTATTATAGCCGAGATTATTATATTATAGTTTATTATAAGTAGTATAGTACCTAACTCGTTTTACGAAGTCGGTATAATATAAATAAAGTCGAATAATTTCTTCCTAATTAAGCCCTTAAACTCGTTATTAAATATTACGAATAACGAGAGCGAGCTAGTTAATATTAACGGTATTAACTTAAAGGTATAAAGTATTATAAAAACGAGAGATCGTTACGTTAAAAGATATTTTAACTATATTATCGGTATTAAATAAATTATAGTCTTCGGCGAAGGATTCGTAGTACCGTTAATACTTAGTATTAAGATTACGATAGAATTATTAAATTATAATATTATTATTAAGTTTAAAGTAATTAAACCCGTAAAGTTTATTATAAACGGCCTGAAATTTACTAGTATAATCGCTAAGGCTATCGTAATAAGAAATAATAAATTAATCGAGTTTATTTAAAGTAGTATATAGGTAGCCGGAGCTACGGGGTTTAAATTTATTTATAATTATTATTTAAGTTTATAAAATTATCTTTTTAGTCTTAATCTTTATATATATTACCGGACTAATAGTACGATAAAGGATATTATAAATTATCTTATTATCGCTAAACTATTAATATATAGTTTCGATTATATAATTAGGTTTACTAGCGTCTAGTTTTAAAACCTTAATAAAAGGATCTTCGAGGTATTCCTATAGATTTATAATATTAAAATTATTATATATTTTTTACTTTTATTGGACGAAATCTTTTATAGAGTTAAATTTTTCGACTTTATCGAATACTTAAATAACTTTTAGGTACTATAATATAGTAGCGGTATTCGAAGAGTTAGGTTAAATAGTTTAATATCGCTAGGTAGTTCTAGCGCTAATTTATTTATAGAGTAACTAAAGGTAACTAGCGAATTAAATCGATAACGGTATTTATATATTTTATCGTCGTACCTTTTATCGTCGTATACTTTTATATAAATCTTCTTAACCGTACGTTATATCGGTAAAGCGGGGAGTTAGTATTCTACCGAAAAATACGCAAAATGCGTTTAAATCTATTTAGCTCATATACTAGCCCTAAAGATCGTTTTAATATTTACTTTCGTTAAGAGTTACTAAAAGTAGCCTTTTCCTATTAGTAGTTATTATTTACTATCTTATACGGTTATACTGAATACGAATACGCGCGAATCGTATCGGGCGATTATATCGTAGTCGGAGTATTATATTTATTAAACGCGTAAGTTATTATTAATAGATCGTATTTAATAAGCGTATATATCGCTATTAGGATAATACGTTTATTAAACGTATAAATCTATATTATCGTCCTATTTATTTATATCGTTATTTATAACCTTATCGATTTTAATAGTTTCTTCGTTTTTATCGCCTTATTAACTCTTAGTAATTTCTCCGCCGTAACCTAGATCGCCGCCTTTATCGTTACCGCTACTATTATTAATACTATATAAATTTACGCGCTTAGTACTAAATATATATTTATTAGAGTTCTATAAATAATTACTAATCTTATTCGATATATAATTATTATCTATCTTTTTCCGACTTCCTTACTATATTATCTAACTAATATATTATTATTTATTAAACTTTATATAAATTATATCGTTATCTTTATTCTTCCTTAATTTTATTTTTTTCAAGTTTTATTATTACTCGTAATCTTTTCCCTAGCTATTTAATATAAACTTTATATTTATTTTTATTATCGCTCGATATAATCGAGTTAATATTATTTCTTTTATACTAAACCCGATTAGGTTCTTCCGGTATAAAGGCGGCCTAGAATTCCTTAAACCCCTATAATTTAAAAATAATTTAATCTTCTAGTTATCTTTCTCTTTATATAATATTAAGAGTATACTTCCCTTTAGAGATAAAAGTCTTACGCGAGCCGCTTTATATTTTAGCTCTCGTATTATTATCAGGTTTTTTTATTCTAACGGAGGCTTATCTAAGATTCCGTAGTAAAGATAAGAGCGAGTCGGGGGTAATATTTTACCGTAAATAATAAATTAACTAGGTTTAAGATAATTATACTTTATTAAACTTACGTATTAAGAACTTAATACCGGCGTTCGGGTAGTAATAAAGATTGGAGGTATTAAGATATACGGGTTATAAGGGGATAAATTATAAATACCTAATTAATTTATTTTAGGGTTATCGCTTTACGCGTATTAACCTATATACCTTTTACGTTATTAATTAATATAAAAAGATTACTTTAGAGCTTATTATCCGAAAGGTTAATTTATTCGTCGTTATCTAAACTATTAACGAAGGGTAGATCGTATATCTAACGACTACCGAGGTTTATTATAATCGTATCGTTATTAGAGTCGAATCTTTCTATACTTTTAATAGTATCCTTTACTCCCTTTAATAGTACCCTACGAATACGGGTTTTATACCTTTTATCGTCGAGATTTATTTATACCCTTTATATTCTTCCTTATTAATTTAATACGGACTCTCGTTAATTAATTATAATATATTTATCGGTAATAAAAAAGAATATAAATACCTACTTTAAATCTTCTCCCTCTTAAACTTCTCGACCTTATACTCTTTAATAAAGTACTCTAAGATAATATATATTACTACTATAACGGTAAATATAATTAAGAGATTAAGGAGGGGTTTAAAGAATTTTCTTATATTCTCTTCGTTAATAAAACCGTTCTTCGATAATTTAAATACTATATAAACGAGTACTTTTATTAGAATAGGGTTCGTTTATTTACCTTTTTTATTATCGACTTATACCTTCGTTAGTTATACTATTAAACTAAAGTATATCTTATATCGAGATATATAAAAGTTTAGTAGTATAATAATCTAGCGGCGAGGGAGATTACGTTTTATTACGAACTATTCTATATATATATAATAATTATTATAATTCGTACGATCGTTAAGGCGTAGGCGCGCTATTATTTAAAAGAGTCGAATAATTATATATTAAGTTAGCTTTAATATAAAATATCTATTTAAATAAATCTAATTTTCCGTACTTCGGTTAGGGTAGGCCGATTATCGATTTTATTAAATTTAATTCCGACTTTAAACCCCGAGTTCTTAGTTACGACCTCTTATACGTATTATATCCGATTATTAATTTATTAAGGGTTATTATCCGGTTAAAACTCTTTGTTTTTACTCGGATTACGGGTATATCTAGTTAGGACGATCGCTTTTAAAAACTTCTCGTAGTTAAGAACGATAATAACGTATATTTTACGAAACTCTACTTTCGTCCGGCGTTTCGTACTACTTTAAAGGTAAAGATCGTATTTATATTAATCCTTATAAATATTAAATAATCGTAGAATATAAATTAACTTTACCGTTAGAGCCTCCTTTTATTTAATCTTTTACGAGATAATTTACCTATAATAACTTTAACCTATAATTAAGTTAATTAGATTCGATTATATATAATCCGAGATATTTATTTTTATCTTTATACGTTTATTATCTAGGAAAGTTTTAAAATAGTTTTATTTTTCGCTATTTCTGGGCTACTCGTTCTCTTTATTATTAAAATCCGAATCGTTATAGTTATATTTTAATTCCGAGTTAGAGTAACGATTATTCCGCTACGAGTCCTTATAAGACGCGTTATCTTTACGATAATCTTAAAAGGTGGCCGGATTAGTATTAAATATCTCTTAATTATAAATCGTAAGTTTTACCCTATTAAATAGTATATTATTAAGGTATAAATTACGAATTTATATACTACTTTAATCGGATTAAATAAAGCGGAAGAAAGGTATTAAAAGGTAGTAATTATTAATAAAAGTAGAATTTACGCGGTCGGGGGAAAGGGGGGAAATTATTTATTTTTAAGAAATTAAACTTAGTAGGATTAGACCCTAGGCGTCTAATCTTGGTTTATCGAATATAACTAATATTTATTAAACGTCATAAATATTAATTCTCGAGGTCTATACTAAAGAAGCCGGTTATTCTTAATTATTAGATTTATTATTACGACTAATACCCGTTTTCTTATTTAAACCTAATATTTTCTTAATCGTATATCGAGAGCCTCGCCGCCTAGGCTACTCGAGTTTCGGTTAAAGGTCTCGGTCCTTTAAGGGAGGGGGTTTATTATTATATATATTATACGACACTCGATTAATAGCTCTCGGATACTAAAAGAAAAATATTTAATACTTTAGGTATATATTTTTATTAACGCTACTCTTTATTCCCGTTCGTTAGAGATAATTATATTTAGTAGACTAAGGCGGGCGTAGATAATCGCGTTTTTTTTATTATCGTAACCTAGGTCGGCCCTAATTAAGGATATAAACTTTTTAAAGTCGAGGTCGTTTATACTCGTTAGCCCCGTATATATACTACTTTTCTAAATATCCTAAATTATATAAATTATACTCTAGTCTATATCGTTTCTAATATATAATATTATATAGCGGATAGAGTTAATCCGATTAATATTTTTATTTATATAGGTAGAGTTCGGCCTATTATTTAATTCTTTTAATAACTCGGCGCTTAAGAGTCCCTAATCTTTTTAGATATTTATATAATATCGTTTAGCCCTTACCCGCCTCCTTTTATTATAGTTATTTCTTTAAGCGAGGAAGAGTAGGTACTAGTCCTTTTATTATTTAAGAATATCGCCGAATATATAGGCGAACTCGTTATAAATACCGGCGAAAGTAGGTCGTAAATAGTCTCTCGTATTTATTATATTTAGTTTTTAACCTAGGAGACCTATAGCCTCTAATTATTTTTATAGTCATATAAGAATTAACGAATATACGGCCTTATCGATACCTAGCTTCGCTTTTATAATCTTCGCCGACTATACTATATTATTAAAATCTTTTAAACTTATTCTTAATTAGCCCGTCTCTAGTTATTATAAGTATTACGTTTAATAATCTTCCGTATATCCGTTAATATCGAGGTATTACTTTATTATTTATTTATTCCGGCGGTAAAATCGGGTAATAAGAAAAAAACCGAGCCCTAGCCCTAATTAATATAAGAGTAATTAACCTATATCTTATAGTAGAACGATTTCCTATTATTTATAATCGAATATATTATAATTTACCCCCGTAACTTATCCTATAATATTTATTATCTTAGTTATTCGCGCGTAGTCTATAGGTTAGGTAGTATATTATGAGTTTAAATACTATATTAACTATATAATTTACCTTCGCCCACCGTAATTATAGTAGGCTTGATTATTTACTCGTATCCCTTATATTAGAAAGTCCTCGTTATAAATTAAATTATATAAGTCCTAATCGGTATAATTATTAATATAAGATATATTATCTTTTCTTATAGTCTTATTTATATATACCGGTATAATATATATACTCTTTATAATTTTTATTATAAGGATACTTTAACGCCCCCCGAGTATCCTCCGTTTAATAATTAAATTTACCGGTTATAATTCTATCTTTATTATATTATAAGTTTTATACGGAGAGCCTTTATTACGAATCTTTAGAAAATCGATAAGGGTATAATTATATTAGAATAGTTTACCTTTAATATTCTAACGGTTTATATTCGATACCGTTAAGAGAAACCGGAGCTAGGTAGGATTTTGGCTATAAAAGGAAATTATATAAGATTACGGTTATACTTTTTATATTAAAATATAGTTACGTCTTTACTCTCTTTAACTTTACTAATTAATTTTATATATTACGCGGTTCGTAATTAGGTTCTTTAAGTCTTTTAAATCTTTCCCGTCTAATTTCTAATATTATAAAAATAGATAAAGATAAATAAAGTATAAATTAATTTAGGTAGGATTAATTTCTCTCCCGTTTATAATTTTAATAGTTATTAATTCTTTACCCCCCTCCTACCGGCGTTAATATATATAAACGACTAGTACCTCTAGAAAATATTCGATATATAGTTTCTTTTATATTACGGATAGCGGGTATTAATATACGGTATTAAGTTTTATTTTTAAAGCTCTCTTCCTTTTTTAAGGCTCTAAATTATATTAAAATCTAAATAATCGAATCCCGCGACTAAATTTTAGTACCTTAATTATAAGGGTTATTATTTTTAAAGTAAATAATCTCGTTATAGAATAAAGTAGATTATTCTTTATAACTAGTATTCGTAGGTAATAGGAAGCGTAACGGACGAGTTATTTCTAAAAGACCTCTCGTTTATTAATTAACTCGAAGAAAGGTTTAATTAAATAACGATATACTATTTTTTTATATTCGGTATTATAGTTATCCGTAGCGCCGAATATTCGAATTTACTCTACGTAATATATTATTACGTAGAGCTTTAGGATATTAAAATAACCGTCCGGGTTTACTCCGTTATTTAATTTATACCGGCGAAAATAATCCTTTAGTTTATTAAAACGGTAGAGTATATCTTAAAGATATCCTAATATTTTATCGTCGTATAAACGGTATTAAATAATTAATATAAAGTTTATAAATACCCGTACGTAATAAAATTCTCTTTTATATAAGTCGGCTAGTAACGGAGTAATTACTAATATTAACTATTATATAATAGCTCTTCGGTCTTTACCTATTTATTATACGACGGCGTTATAGTATTTATAGTTCTTTAAATCGTAAAAGGTTAGAATAATACGAAACCTTTCGTTTAATTATATTATTCTTAGCGCGTCCTTTAGTCCTACCTTCGCCCTCTTTAATTTCTTAATAGTAGGCGCGCTCTCCTCGATAACTAAAATAATTCATTTAAAGAGATAATTAACCGTACTTTTAAATAATTAATATAATATATCGACTAGTATAGTTTTATATATATTAACCATAGTATATAACTAGGTAAAATTATATACTAGATATACCTATTAATTATTATTCTCTAAGATATTTTCTTCGCGTTATCGCCGAATTTAGGATTAAGTAAAAGAGTAGATTCGGAGGCGTTATTTACCTTAAAGGTTTCCTCGTTTATTTAATAATACTATATAAATTATATATTATCGGCCGTTTTTAACTTTTATAATTAAAACCTACTCCTTATAGTCTACTATAAGCCTACGATAATCCGATAATAAGATCGGATCTTTTAATTTATATATATAATAAGGAGACCTATAATCGCTACGGTTCTAATCGCTAATTTAAATTTAGGACTTTAAGATTATCTTAGGTAAAAGTTTCTATTATATTTACGGTCGAGTATAATTAATATAGATTTATACTATACGTCGGATTTAATATATTCGCCGTTATTAGATATAATAGGTAGAAGTCCTAAAAGTATTAAACCTAACCGTTTTTAACCTCGTCGTATTTATACCTTTAGATTCCTTATAGTAAAATAAATTAATTATACGGCCAGATTACCCTTATATTATATAAATAAGGTTTTATCCGTAGAAAGAAGTAGTAGTACTACGGTAGCTCTATTAAGAAACTTCTTTTATATCTATTACTATTAATCGCCGGTATATATCTCGGTATATACGCGCTTATTATTATTATTATACTAGCGTACAGGTTTAAATATTATTTTATCTTTAAACGGCCGGTACCCTAAGAGAAATCGGAGGGCCTTAATAATATCTCGATATAGGATATCGTAATCCTTTAGCTCGGTCCCCTAGATCTTTAATTAAATATTAAATATTTATTTTATTTATTCATCTTCGTCGATACTAAATATAATATTATTTTATATTTCGGTTAGGTTATCGGTATTCTTATAATTAAAGAGGTTATATAGTAATTCGAGTCGAATATTACGGAAAAACCTATCGCGATCGCCTTTAGTTACTTTTTCCTCGTAAAACTATTAAGCGAGCGCGTAGTCGTATATACTCGGAAATAAATAATATACTCCTTTTATTTTATTAATAGGCTAAGAATAATTATTAAACTTTATAAAGTTAATATTTACCTCGTCGGGTTTAATATTTATTTCTACGCGACGATTATTACCTTCCGTAAATATTTTTACCCGAATATACGAGGATATAAATAAAAGACCTTTACGCCCGATATTAAAGGATAGAATTAATAACTTCTTTTATTTACTATACTCTAAATTATTATAACTAGGCCGGTTCGAGGGTATTTAATAAATAGTAGTCTCCGTATTTATATCGACGTCTTCTATATCGACGGCGAAAGATCTTATATTAATTCCTTCTATATTATTTATTTCTATAACCTCGTCGTCTTTCTAGGTATACGTCGTTAGTCTCGTTAATTACGGGAGTCGCCGAGGTAGAGAGGGTAAGACTTACGATTTCTTATATAAATAGTTATCGACGAAGACTTTATAATACGGTAGGTATTTATTGAATTTACTAGAGTTTACGAAATTCCGCCTATAATATTTATATACACGTAGTATTATAATATCTATTTACCGCGGTAATACTGTCGCTTTATAGTTATTATATTATATATATAGTTAGGTAAGATCGGATATCCGAAATAAAGGTCGAAAAGGGGGCGTCCTATATAATATATATTATTAAATAATATTTAATTTATTTCCTACCGATTTATAGTCTTCTATATAGTAATAAGTGTAGATTCTTCGAATAAATACGCGGGTAATATCTAGATTTATTATATAATAAAACTTTGGAGGTTACCCGCCGCGAGCCGATTTACGCTAATAAATAGGTAGTGTTTTAGCGGTCTAATATTCAGATTTTTTAAGTCCTTATCTTTAGAATAGTCTATTATTAGACGTTCCGCCGATATTAAAGAATAACGGCTTGGTTTATTTATAATTTCACCGGTTTATATATACTTAGTCTTCCCTATTATCCAATTTATTAACTATACTCGGGATTAAGGCTATTAATAATAGAATAAGTAGAAAGAGTTATTACTAAAAGATCCGAGACGTATATACGTCCTCTACGCCTATACCGATAATAAGAGACGGAGTAATATAACTCCGAAACCCTCCTCTACTAAAAAAGCGAAAGTATTAAAGATTAATAACAGCGATAAACCGTAAGGGCCTATAGATAATACTCAATTTATAACTATAATAAGTAGTAGTTTATAATATAATATAAACGATATTAATAGTCGGTTTCTCGAAGGTTTCCGTACCGCGCGTTAGGCGAAAGTCTTCCTAGCTAGCTCGAAGATAGATTTAGACTAAATCTTTCGTCTCTTCCTAATAAGATTTAGTCTTTATACTACCGATATTCTTAATCTATTAATCCGTAAAAGGAATAAATAGTTTGCCCGTAAATTATCTCGACTCGTTTTTTATTTAATTTAACTATATAACTATATCGAGAATATATATAATTAAATAGAAGGGTTATTAGGGCTACGGATATTTATTTTTAACTATAAAGAATATATCGGCTCTAATAATCGAGTGGGTACTTTATTTATAAATATCCTTTATATTACTATTATAATTAATCGTAAATAAACCGGACCCGTTAAACCTAAAGTCGTTCTCGAGAAGTATACTCTTATAATTAAAGCGAGTATTAACGTTAATACTCCTATTAACGGCGAGTAAACCCTATTACTATTTCTAAGAAAAAGGCGGGTATAAAGTATAAGGCTATTATTATTAAGCCCGATTTAATTAATAATAAAAACACTAATAGTAATATCGCTACGGAAGATATTACCGTCGTTAATAGAAGTACGGCTACCGAAGGTACTCCCGTTAAGGAGAAGTATATTTATAATTATAAACTTAAATACCCTAAGGCTCCTTTAATTAAACGCGCCGAGAAATATTTTATAACCGTAATAACCTTCGAGGACGATAATACTACCGGTATAAATATTTAGCTCGCGGATAAGAACTAATATAAAAATAGGTCTATTTCCGGAAATCTAATTAAGGAGGAATAGGAGGATAAAGATTATCCTTTAAATAAGGAGTTACTATTTCGTAGGTTAACGGGGGTTTTTATAATAAATACCGGTAAAGATCGTACCTTATATCGAATCGCCTTAAGATATAGTTTAATTAATTTATTCTACTCGGCGGCTTATAAATATAAAGCCCGAATATAAAGTTATTAAATAACTATAGTTATTTCTTTTACTTTTATCTCCACCGAAGATTATTTATCGAGGGTTAATTTATAAAATAAGATCGTAATAACGAAACTAAACCGTAATCCTCGATACGTTAATTTATTTAAAACCGGATTTTCTAATCTTACTCTTCTTACCGCCTTATTCCCGAGTACCTCGGTGATAATAACCGGCGAATACATCGGTATTTATATATACTAAGGTATTTATTATATAACGAGTTAACGTCTAAAATACCCGCCGATTAAGACGTTTATTATCGTGAAATTTATATTCTTATATTATATTAACTACCTACCTTAAAACGGTATAAATTTCTCAGAAATTACTTATTTAAGATTTATATAGATATCTAATTATAGATACCCTACTACTAGAAATCTTACCTCTTATAAATATTATTAATTAGTTATAAAAAGTAGGTTACTACGACTAATACTTTATTTTACTCGCTTAACTTTAAACGCGGTTATACTACGAAGAATTTAGTATATTTTTAATTATTATAAATACCCTTATATCTTTATCTACCGACTATAGTACTTCTACCTCCTTATTTATATATAATTACTATTAATAGGAGTAGCTATATATAAGGAATTATAAACCTCGTAAATAAATAATTACTATTACTTTAAGATTCCGTTAATGGACTCCGTAGTCTTATTTTATTAAATTTAATCTACGTCGAAGGTCCTTATATCTTAAACTATTTATAATTTACTTTACTTTTTATTTAATTTCCCTATATAATCGCCGAGTTAGGAGTAGTAGTATAAGGAGAGATTACCTCTTATATAAATAAATAATTACTATTAATAAAAATCTTAATTAACGGATTTTATAGTTTCGCCTCTTTAAACTCCTATTTATTTTATACCCCTTTATACTCTAGGTAATAATATCTTATTAATTTATTATACCGAGTAAATAATAAACCGCGATTACTCGCCTAAATAAAGATAACCCCGGTAAAGTTACCGGCGATATATATATAGATTTTTAAATTATCGAGCGCGACGAAGCCGATAATCTTATTAAAGAGCGAGTCGATAATAATATTACGCCTATAAAGAAGAAGAACCCTTTATATAAAATAAGAATTATTTTTAAAGGCTAAGGTAAATTTATTAAATAATTTAAGAATAAAGATACCCGCGTAATATATAAGATTCATATAAATAAGAATAATAACTAGTCGTCTAGTATATATATCTAGATTAAGGTTTTTATCGATAAAGAAGGACCTACTCCCGATTACTCTTACGAAAAGTAATTATTTTATATTTAGGTATTCCGGCTAAATATTATAAACGATATTTAAAACGAGCCGTTAGTTTATATATATCCTAGGGCTTTTATAAATAAGCCCGCCTAAAATAATTTTATCGAGTAAATATACCTCGATTATTATATTAAGTTATAGGAGGTCGGAGTAGTTACCTACCGTATTATAAAGTAATTAATATATATAGAATTTTCGTTCCGCCTAGCGAAGGCGTAGACTAAAGGAATCCTACGAGAAATTAGTAATCTAGGCGTCTTTTAATATATTTAAGATTAATTACTCGATGTATTTATTAAATTAGAGAACGATATAATTAAGTTTACTACTTTCTTTTCGACCTTAGAGGCGGATTTATTTTTTATCCTATATAACGAAATATTATCTATATTTAATCTCGAGTGAGTATATATATTATATATTTATTAATTTAATAGTTTGGCCGATACGAAATATAAAGTTTAGAAAGATTAAATTATACTAGTAATAGATCGTCCAAAGGTTAATTTACCGTTTAATTTAATATATATTAATAATAACGAGTACTAGACTACCGAGGGCATATTTATTATTTACTAAAAGGAGAACGAGATAAAAGATATTAAGAATTCCTAGCTCCGGGAATATTAACTACGCGCCCTAATAATTATATTAGGGGGTAATCGTATTTATATAGGCCTTCTCTATCTACCCTCGAATTACGAATATCGCTTTTCGACGGAAGATAACTTCGTAATTAAATTTCTTATTAAAGAATAGATAGTAATTATCCTATTAAAACTCTTTCCTTACGCTAGTTCGCTCGATTATATTATTATATTTAACCGTTTTTAGAAGTATGAAAAGAACGACTAAAGTAATCTAAAATTAAAGTCGGTCTTTAATTTAATAAACCCGTAAAATATATTATACGAAGAGTTTAAGAAATTCTATTTCGACGCGGAGCCGATGATAATTAGAGTCGTTCCTTTTTTATCTAATATCCTATATAAATTTAAACTAGCCGTTATTAAAATACTAAATCCCGTATATAAAGAAGATATAAATTATATTTATAACCCTCGATAGTAACGATTTATTATCGGATAAAATTTACGTATTTAGACTATAATTAATATTCTTTAGGGAATAGATTTTAAGGCTAAACTCGAATAATAAAATATCGATCTAAATAAATTTTAGGTAGGTATATTAAAATATTTATTATATATACTTAATAACCTCGGACTCTTAAAGGGACTATAAGGAACCGGGAAAATAAAACTCGATATAATTATTATTATATTATTTATATCGGCCGGTAAAAAGGTAAAGGTCCTAAGCCTAATAAATAAAATAATAAACTCTTTTATTACGAAGCTAAATACCGAATTTACTCGGCTCGGTAAAAGAGGAATTAAAATTATAAAGAAATATATAATTCGCTTTTATTTATTTACGACCGAATAGGCCGTCGTCTAAAACGAGAACCAACGATACGTAGTTTACGATATTAATAATTCATAATAATAACCTAACTCTTCGCTCCTTTAAAGTTAATATAATCGGTTTATAATAACTATAATAAATAAAGCTAAAAAGATATTTTTTAGTATTATAAACCGTTATTATAAACTTTATAATACGAGCTTCGGTACTTTATTATTATAAATTATAGGCCTTCTCGGTCGATTTAACCTAAACACTAATCCTACTCCTATTAATAACGTTATCGTAAATAGTAATAATACCCTTAAAGGCGTATAGCCAGACGATAATAAAATTATTAAAGATAACGAGTTATAAGGCGAGAGTAATTCTTAAATTAATATAATATAAATTAATAACGCCCTTTAACCCGATAAATCATAAAGTAACTAAAGATAAAGAGGCTCGGATTATAATAATAACGATTTTATTAACTACGATAACGAAGATATTATCTTAATAAATAATATAAACTTCGAGGACTACGGGGGTAGAGCGGGGCCTATATTTAAAAGTATAATCTTTTAGAAAACCAAGGAGTTATAATAAATAATGAAAAAAAATACTAAGTATAAATTAAACGAAGCCGGGAATATAACCTACCGCTAAAAACTTTATAAATACTTTCGTAAGATATTTTATAAAGTCGAGAACGGCGATACGTTCGATAGCGAGGAGGAATACTATATATTTAAAATACTCGAATTATTACTTTTAGAGGATATTTTTATAAAGGATATTATTATCGTTATTATAACCCTCGTTAATTCGGGTTATATAATCCTAAAGAAGAATTTCAAAGGCGATTATATTATTATCTAAGAAATTAATAAAATTAATAACGGGGAGTTCTTCGTTACCTTAACGTAATATAAAACTATTATATATTTATTAAACGACGATAAATAACTACCGCCTAAAGAGTAAAATATAAAATATAATCCTTTCGCTAAATAGATAAATAAAAGTATATATAAATATTAGGTAATCCTAGGCTACCCTAAACACGACCTAACGAAATAATACCGAACTATTATAAATATTACTAATACTATTTCTAGAATTTAGTATAGAAGTTTTATTACTTTTATAGTAGATCCGGCTAGTCGCCCTAATACCGCTATAACTACCGAAGTATATAAGGACTTATTTAACACCCTTATAAACTTTATTTAAATTAATACCGACGGATAATATTATAAAATAGGCTTCTTCTAATCCGGTTAAAACGAGCAGGAGTTATAACTTACTATAAAGCTCTACTAGCACTATATCCAAAAAGGAATTAAAGTTAAAAATATCTTTATCCTTATAGGCTATCTCGTATAAATTAATCTTACGAGACGAGCGCTAGCGTTTACTATAGGATTAGAAGATATAAATACCGGAACTATTAATAATTACTAAAGCGAAGAGAAGTCTATAATAATCCTCTATATAATAGGATCCGAGAAACTAGGCTTTATATTCTTTAATCCCCGTCTTTTTATTAGGGTTTCCCGCGTAGGCGACGCCTTAACGATTATTATAAACTAAATAAAGATTTAATTATACGAGAAGAAGCGTAAATAATTCTACTATAATTATCTACGAAGACTTTTAATAAAAATAGATATTTATATTAAATACGAAGAGGAGCTCCTAGTACTTAATCTTATTAAATATAACTACGATTTAAACTCGGACGATAATTTTTAAAATAAGGATTTATATATAATAGATTAATCGGAGGAAGATCCTAGTAATATTACGTATATAAAAGAAGGAACTAGAAATACCGAGGGATTCGATAATAATTAAGATATTACGGAAGTTTATAATATTTAGGACCCGATTACTTCGGGATCTAACGTTAATATAGAGAATCTAACGACTCCTATTATTAATAATACGTATAGTTAAGAAAGAGGCCGTAGTATAGGATATATAATAACCTCTAATATCGATAATAGTAATACGTATAGTTAGGGATCTAACGAGAATATAAAACTAAATATTATAATAAACCTAAGGCTATTTAATTTACTATATTAAATATAAGTAGAGGTAGAAGGTCTAATAAACCTTCGGGGGTTTAAAGAACTAACGAGTACCTACTATTATAGGATAAAATTATAAGTTAATAGATTTTATAGTTTATTAAAAACTTCTTTATTAACCCCTTTATAAAAGAGTAATCGTAATACGTAAAATACCCTTAATAGTTTATTTACCCTAACTAGGTACGAGCTATCTATATAAAAAATATTAGAACTATAGTAGGAATATTATATGTACCGCGTTATTTCGGAATAGTACCTCTTATATATAGCCTAGAAAGTAATACGTTATATCTACTTTTCTTTAATAAATAATAGGGCGGTTTAATCTTACCTTCCCTTCTATCTTAATGAATTTATTAACTACGAATAATACCCTAACTATAAAACGTACTATATATAATTAATAAGTTATTATATATATATAATCGACTACTCTTCCAGCTAGCCTCTATACGTAAAGGGTATAATAACTATAATTATTAAACGAAGAAATCGAACCGAATAAGGTAAATATAAATACCGACCGCGAGCGATCTTTATTTATAAATATTATTTTTAATTAACTACGAGCCCTATTACTAGAATTTACGGTTACTATTAAGAGATATAACTAAACTACGATTATTACTTTATTTATAAAGTTATAAATAATATATTAAAGTTAGAAACTACATTACTTACTTTATATTATTAAGGTTAAGGCTGCGATACCTCTACGTAAATACGAAGATTATAATAATAACGAATCTAACCCTACTTTTAGAAATTTAAAAGAACTTTACTTAAAGATTATTACGGATAAAAAGGACTAGGAACTAGTAAAAAAAGATATTAAAATATAATTAACATCGAACTCCTTAACGGATTTTAAATTCCACGTAACTAAGATTATTAGAGACGAATTTATCATTACTTTAACTCTAAAATACGAAGATAATATACCAAAACTTTTTAATAGTCTAAATAACGACGGTATTTAAAGTACCCTCTCTACTTTAATATAACGTATCGCTTATAATACGAGACGGTAACTAAAAGATACTAACGAAAAATCGTTATATAAATTAAATTAATTATAATAGCCTTTCTCGTCTCCTAATAAGGTATTAGACTAAACGCGGATAAAAAACACTATATTATTACCCGTTATACTAAAGCGATAGACGAATTACGCGGCCGTATAAGGATCTAATCTACTAGACGTTAATCTTAGAGTAAGGTATAATAATTTAGTAATTAGATTTACTCTCGCGGATATCGCTAGGTTAACCGACCCTCCGTTAAGTTTAGAAAAAGTAATATTAAATATAATACTACTAATATTTATTAAATACTTAAACGAAGATTTAGGGCTAAATACTTCGTTATTACTAAAAATCTAGTTTAAGTATTAAGGAAGTAGATTTATAATTAGACTACTAAAGAACCGTTAACTCCGCGGAGTAATTAAAGAAGTTATCGATAACGAGAATAACGACCCTATATTTAAGTTTATACTAGTAAACTAGGGATTAACTTAATAGCTCCTTTTATTCTTAATAGAGACGGTAAAGTCTTAAGGTAAATAAACCCTTATTCCGTTTCTCGATATTATTTACGGCGTACGACTAATATCGGGTAATAGAAATAATAATAGAAGATAATTCCGAAAACGAGATTTATAGCCTAAGGCGAGGAAAACGTAAATATAAAGTAAATATCATAAATAAAAACGGTAAGTAAAAAGGACTATTAGGTAGATTACTAGCGGATATTAATTAAATAATAGATTTATAAAGCGAGTTCGATAAACGTCGAGAGTAAAAGCGACCGAAAAGTAACCGTCCTAGTATACCGCGTATATTCCGGATTATTAAGAATGATAGTACCCGTCTTAGTATATACTCTAGGTTCCCGATTAAGAAAAATTAGCCTATTAATCCTAATATATACTTTAAGTTGGTTTTATACGATATTTCCTTTATTAAGACCCCTAACGATTTAGTTAATCCTAAAATAAATATAAATAATAAAACGATACGGTCTTTATAAGCCCTTACTAATAACCCTAAGGGTAAAAATAACGGCGATCGAAATACGAAGAATAACGAAACCCTTATAACGCGCGATAATAAAAGAGTTAATTAGGTTATAATAAATAATTAGCCCCTAGTAGATATAATATAATTAATAATAATAACTCGACCGATCTCGCCTACGGTAGACGATCTATTTAAATAATTATAAAAAGACTTTACGGACGCTAAAACCGCGTATAACGAGAAAGCGGTTAAACGCGTAGCTACTAACTAAACGTCTAAGCTAATATTTATCCCGGAGTAAAACGAAGTAGAAGATATTCCGATTAAGGAAGAAAAGATACTAAAAAGTCCCTAGAAACAAGAGCGAAGGATAAATAAATTAACGGCTAGGTTTAAATACTAAAGTTAATAAATTAGGTTAAGTTATCGAACGTATAACCTACTAAAGTAACGGAATATATATACCGGAATAATAAAAGATAGGAGGACTACTACCTTTTTTTTAAACTAAATAATATTAAAGATTATAAGGCCGGAAAAAAGATTTATATAAAAGGAATAATAATAGGTTTTATTTTATTCTAGATACTCGGTATATTCGTTTTATTCGAAATAGAGGTCTTCTAAAACGGGGGATACCTCGTAGATATTATAGAGCTTAAAAAGATAATACGACTAATCTTTATTAAGTTTAGAATTAATAATTAATAAGGGGTTTAGATTTTAGAGGCTCTCGGCGTAATTTATTTAAATTATTTATTTATATTAAGCCGTAAAGACGTAAAGAAAGTTAGGAAGGAAAAAAGATATAACCTATATCTCGCGGAGGGAATAACGAAGGATCTTTAATTACCCGAGGTATATTACCCGTCTAGGAACCCTTAGGGGATCTAATATATATACGTCGATTCTAATATATCTAAAAAATTTATACCGAGCTACGGCCCTAATCTTTTCTTTCCCTTTACGGGTTTACTATCCTATTAACTAGATCTAATAAATATATAAATAAAATAAAAGAATAAAGCTTTTAGGTAGGTATTATAGTAAACCTATAATAATCTTAAATTAAAAATTTATACCGTAAAACTAAATATATTAGATCGCGACCTCTTAATAAGATTAAAGTAGGTTCCTTATTTTAACGAAGATTATAACTTTTTAGGGGTATTTTATTTTATATCTTTAACCTCGCTTCTTAATTAAGTCGATAAAGTCTTAACGGATAAAATTCCTATAATAAAAAAAAAGAGTAATAAAATTAGGATATAAAAATAATAATATTAATAAGATATAAGATAGAGTAGGATCGTAATAGACGAAATATATACCGAGAATAACGAGACTATAGGGACGATTACTAAGATTCGGAAGATTAATAATATAATACCGGGTTAAAAACCTCGAAAGATCTTAATTAACGGGACTCCGTTTAAATTATTACCGAGGATAATAATAGGTTAGATAGGCACGTTTATAAATAATAAATAAACTATATTATTCTTTAAAAAAGATTACCCTCGCCTAAATAGGGCGCGTAAACGCCTGAAATATTATATAAAAGATAAATTTATTAAAATCGGTAAAAGATATAAAAGCCTTATCCGGAGTATACGTAATAATAATAATATTAAGGACGAGTACAAGTAATATAAAAAGACTATAATTATTATTATTCGAATACTTTAGGTACGATATATATTAGACTCTACTTTTTTCGGGGAACCGTTAGTTAAATTTAAACCTAATTATTATTTCGACTACTTTTTAGGTTACCCGTAACGGTACGAACCGTTACTAGAATATTACTTTAACGAAATAAATTAAGGAGTTCGGTAAATTTATCGTAATATTATACTCGCTTTTACGAGTTATAAAAAGAATATTATATTAAAGGTCACGATATACTTATAGCTCGCGGCCGTACGTCGTATTAGAATTTTATTATTATTCCCTAAACTAGCTCTTTATAAAGATACGAAGGACCTTAAACTAACGGGTAATAAATTAAAGGATAATAATTAATTTAGGTTAAAGAAAGAGAAACTTTATAAACTAAAGTAAAGAGATTTAACTTTCGAAAAGAATATTAATTAAGTCGCCGGAGTAAATAATTATCTTAAAATACGAGTACTAAATATTCTCAGAAATAAAATATAAGGAATTAATACGAAGATAATTATTATAATTATATCCTTTATCTCAGCTTTTATTATTTACTAGGTAAATATTTCTAACGGAATCCTATACTATAACGTAGGCTTTATCCTACGCTAGGAATATCGTATTAATAATTATATAGGCGATCCGCTTAATATAGAAAAGGCCTATCGCCTTAATCTACGGAGGTATACTTAAATTAAAATAAATTAAAATCGTTAGACTCTTCTAGGAGGGTAAAGACGGTATAAAAAATATATCCTTAAAACCCGTACCTTAATTTCTAATAGGATCCACCGTACTCTTAAATATAGGGTGGATATTTACGGCCTTTAAATATATCGTTATCTTTAACTCCAAATAACTAGTAAGCGCTGAGGACTAGACTATATACCGTATTAATCGAATTAGTTAAGACCGCGCGATATATACGATTTAATTCGTGAATATAATTTTTAAGGTAGATATAACTATCTATAATAAATAAAGGGCTCGATAACGGATATATTAAATAATAAAAGACCCTATAAAGGAGTCGGAGAGTTATAAACTCCGCGAAGTTTTAGAGGAGTATATTTATAATAATAAAGGCGAGTAGGACGAGTATAGTTAATTATAAAAAAATAAGTAACTTATTACTATAGGGGTATAACGAGAGGATAACGATATTTACGAGAAAAGATATTAAGAGGGTAGACCAGCGGTATTAATATTTAGAAAGGGTTCGATAATATAAAGGAGATAAAATAATCGTAAATTCTATAAATTTAGAAAGATCTAGATATACTAAAATAGTCTAATAATCCTATATTTAACGGTTACGGTCTTATTATTAATTCGGAGATATTAAAGATTAATACTCGTATTCTCGAGTTACCTAAGGTACTCTTTATATAGAATTCTATAATTAAGTTTACCTTTTCTAGTCGTTAAGATTTATACGGAAAGATATTTCTCCTCTTTAATATTTAGTCGTTAAAGTTTTAGGGTATTTATATCCTAAAATTAAATAAATATCGTCGAGCGCCTATAATTAATAAATAGGTAAATAACTTTAAGAGAAACTTCATATAACTCTATCGTGGATATAGTAGTAGAGTCGAGAATATTAACCCTCCCGTTATTAACGGTTACGTTAATAATACTAAGGTTATTATTAATACGATATTTATAGCCGCTGGAAACTAATCGAAGTCGTATCCTTAAATACTTCTAGTTATTCTTAATAATAGGAGCGCCGATATCTATAATCGGATTAAGCGTAATTACGACGTTTATTTCGGAGTTATATCGTAATATATCTAGGCGAGTAACGTTATTAAAAACGCTCTTTAATACTACTTTAATATATTTATGAAATTTAATTATAAACTCGGGGGTACTATCTTTATAATTAAATCGAAAATTAAATACTTCGAGGAGCCTACGATAATTATTAATATTAATATCTTTTATACGGTACCCGGCCTAGAGTAAACTTTTATAACTACTATAATTATCTTTATCGATTAAACTATCTCTCGTTATATTATTACGGTCGAGACGAACGGCTCCCGTATTAAGATAATTACCTCTAATAATATTAACTCTATATTTCGTCCTTTAGTTGATTAATAATAGAAGAATATTAACGGGGGTAGTCTATCTAAATACGTTTACTACTTCCGTAATAATATTTCTAAAGATTAATTTAGTTTACTCTTAAAGTACGAGGTTATTAATATAAAGCGTTTATTTACGGACTTAGGCCAGAATTATCCTAGTAATAAAGTTAAATTTATTATCGTAGTTACCGAGAAATATTATTATATTCGCTTCTTCCCTCCTATAGGTCCTATAACTAATAAAAACGGTAATCCTATACCTAGTATAATTATTAATTATAATATTACTTACCCCTTCGAGAATAATATTTATCTCTACTTATATATAATTATCTAGGGCACTACTCGACCTACTTATTATTATATATTAATAGATAAGGTTAATATTCTACTGGATCGATTCTAGGTAATACTCTACGAGTACTATTATTAATACTAGTATATAACTACTCCCGTATCTCTTTATAAGTTTAGTTTTAAACTTATAAGAATATATTAAGCTAATAAAAGATAGTCCCCGTAGTATATTATATTTACTTAGTAACCAAGCGTAGTAAGGTTTATATCGATATAACTACCGCCGAGAGGGCTACGCTTTAAGAGGAGCGACGGAAGCTAGGTAAAAAGGCGTAATCTTATTCTAATAAAATAAAGTTATAAACCGAGTAACCTAAGCTCTAGCCAGTCGAGTCTTAGGACCAAATAAATTTTAATATATAATATATTTAAGTTTATAAAGTCGTGTAAGAACGTTTATTAAATATCGTAGGTAATAAATATATTTAATAAATACGGCAGATTAATAGTATTAGTACACGATACTTATATAAATACGCGAGTAAGTACGCGACTAATATTATTATACATTATATCTAACCCATAACTTAAACTATATAAATTAAATAATTAAATAAATTGTTTACGGGCTTAAGCCAGCTTAATACGTAATTTATTAATAAATAGTAATAAAACGTTTAATGAACCTGCTCGGAGCTGTAGATAGCGGAATATACGGGTATTATACTTAGAAAAAGCTTATACGGTCTCCCGCTTTACCGATATAGGTCCGTTAGAATATACGGATTAAAAGTCTTTAAAGAATATATTAATATTTAATTATAAAACGAGGTAGCTTAGGCTTAGACGGTTATTATTTTCGTTTTAATAATCGTTATTATTATAATTGTTTTAAATAACGAGGCTAGAAATTTAAAGAATAATATATTTAGGGTTTAGCTCGCTATTACTCTATATAAAGGAATAAAAATAAATAACTTTAGTAATTACTTTAGTAATAGGAGTTATAATTATAGCTACGACTTATAATTATAGTTTATAATGTTTTTTCCCCCGATTACGGAGTTATAAATTTATTTTTAGCTACTAACGCTATTAATATTATTAACGCTTATTTTTTTAAGGCGGTAAACGAGTTATAGCGATAATTAATTACGATTATTCTAGGCTTTAAAAAAACCTTATAAACTTAAAGTTATAGTACGCTAATAAAGATTATAATAAATTATATAGAGGTATTAATAATAATAAATAATTATTATATATAACTACCCCTGAGGTATTTAGTAAAGTATATATAAAGTATATTAATATTAGCCGATTACGGCGATTAGCTACTCCCTAGTATAGTAATTAATTATTTTCTAGCGGTATATAGGCTCTTTATAAACGATTTAGTTACTCTTTAACTATTTTTTAATAGCGATTCGTTTATTAGCTATTTTCTAGCGGTATATAAACTCTTTATAAATAATTTAGCTACTCTCTAGCGTATATTATATAATACGATTAATTACTTTTTAGTAGAGGCGGGGCCGGCGGAATTATATTCTAGGTACTAAACCCCTTATTTAAAAATTTCTTATAGGTATAATCTAGTACGTCCTAAATATAATTATAATAATATAATAACGCCGTATTACTACTATTAATACTATAATAATATAATAAATATATAGCGGATATATACGTAGAGCCTAGGCTCATAACCTATTAAACTATAATAGGTAGAAATACTTCTTAATTAATTATTTATAAAGGATAAAAGCGAATATACGTATAAAACCTTAATACTAAGTATTATTAAATATCTATTTAGCTAGTAGTTACTAAATAGTCCTATACTCCTATATTCTAATAAAAAGAGACTTCGTTTTATATTATATAATAATAGAGGTAAAATAAAAGTTAAAGAAGATAATTAAATAAATAAAAAATATTATAAGGTTATAATTTAAAGTATCTAGAATAATTAATATAATTAAATTTAACGCCCGTAGCTCAGCCCTATTATAGAAATCATATAATAATAATTTATTTATATATAAATATCGCCCTATAAACTATAAGTATATAAAAACGGCGCCGGGAAATAAACCTAATTATACGCGGGGTAATTATTTATACCCGGAATATTATTAAATTACTTTTTAAATTATATAAACACGTATAGGGATCCTTATATTAACGATTTTTAAAAATACCTAATATTTAGTTAAATAGGCTAAAATTTATATCGATAACTTTATAAATATTTAAAATTTAATTCCCGGTATATATTCCGGCCGGTCCCCCTCTATTATCGTAAAAAGAAATTAATCGAATAATATAATTAATTATATCTAATTATATTTACCGGCGGAAAATATAAATCGCGGTAACCTAAGAGGCTAGCGTAAAAATATCTTAATAAATAATAAAAAATACCTTTATAGGGATAGGACTCGGTAGATATTCTTTATATTCGAAATTTAATCTTATACTAGAAATATAAAAGAAATACTATCGTTAATATCTAGATTATATATACTAGGGTTTTATCGGTAAATTTTAAAAACTTCTATTAAAACCTAAATTATCGCCCGCGCGGATAAGGTTAGTAGTATTCTATTAATAACTTTTCTAGATAAAAGTTATTAATAGAATACTACTAGTAGTCTTAATTTACGAATAAAGCTACTAGTATTCTATTAATAAACTTAATAAATTAGGGGTCCGGGTAGGTTACTTTTAATAAATTTAATAACTCCGGGTTAATTTTAGCCGGATTACTAACTTTAGTAATTTATATATATTATTAATATATTAATAGTAGCTTAGCCCTATAATAGGGTTAAAATAAATAAAATTCTATAATCGACACTATTAATAATAGCGATCTTTAGCGACGATTATTAACGCTAGCGACCTACCGGGCCCGGAATAATAAATTTTAATAAAAGTTCTCGCGGGGGCGTTACCCAAGTATATCCGGGGAGTATATATATATAAATACTATAGTATACCGTATATTATGATATATATCTTAGCGTATACCTTAATATATACCTTAACGTATATTATAATTACGTATATTATAGGGGGCTTTCGTCTAATGTTTTAAGGGCTATTACGGGGGGTATATATCGTATATTATTTAAAATACCTTTACGTATACTATTCGTATACTATTTAATAGTATACGTAAGCTGCGTACGTTATTATGTATACTATAGGGTATATTATAGCCTATACTATTAAATTATAATAAGTAGAAATACTTCTTAATTAATTATTTATAGAGGATAAAAGCGAATATACGTGTAAGACCCTGATACTAAATATTCATTTAGTTAGTAGTGACTAAATAGTCTTGTACTTCTATATTCTAATACTCCTATTTAAATGAAATTCTTTATTAAGAAGTCTCTAAAATAACCCCGTATTCCCCCTATTTTAGGGTCGTTATAATAAGTTATAAAGATTAAAATCATAGTTTATAAAGGTTAAGTTATAGGCTTAAGTTATAATTAATAGGGGTTAAGTTATAAGACTAAGATATATCGGTAGAGGCTAAGGGAGTAAAATTCCGTTTTTTAATAAAATACGATATTTTGAAAATTTTATTTAATAGTTAACCTATATACGCCAAATTTAGGTAGTAACTAGGTCGGAGTATTAATAAATAATATAAATACTATAAGAAGATTATTAGAAATAGCCGGATATTATAAGGTTTTATAGAGAATCGATTATTAAGGGTATAAAAACCGCCTAGGATACTATAGGGACCGCGTTAAATACTACGGGTATAACGATATATAATTATAACGGATACTTAAGGGATATTCTAGCGACGTATATATTTATTAATAAAAATTATAGGAGGGCTAAATAAGAACGATAAATTATAAAATAATATTATCGTCGCCGCGTATAACCTAAACGTGCCTAGAGTAGATTAGGATATATTATTATATATACGGAGGCGATTTAACTAAAACTTAGAGAGTATATTTTATAAAGGCCTTGAATGAGGCCCTAAAAGTTTAGTAGTATTCGATATAATAATTATTAATTAATATTAATTTGAATATTAATATTTATTATTAATTAAATTATTAAAACGTAGCCCGTAAAGCCTCTGGATATACCCGTAGAGCCTCTAGATAAACCTATAAAGCCGCGTTTTATATTTATAAATATAGAATAACTTTTATAAAAATATAAATAAACTTTTATAAAAGTATTAGTAGGTATTTATAAAGAGTAATTATTATAAATTTAAAGTTATATAAAATATATTAAATTTAACCTTAAGGAGAGCCTTAATTAGGCCGTTAATAATTTACTTTATTATTAGAATATAGCGAAATTTAATTTCGTTTATTATAATTTTTTCGCGCTAGAAATAATACTGGATCGTAATATATTTAGTACGGTTATAGTCTTAAAGATTCTTAACTAAGACCATAATACTTTAGTTATCGTAGAAGATAATTATTATAAATATAAAGTAGGTTAATAGAGCGGAGTAAATAATTAATATAAATAGTATAATAGTGAGTATTATTAATATATATTAGCTTGAATCTCTACCGGAATAAAATATATATATAATAAATATTAGTTATTTAAATAGTCTTTTAAATTAGATAGTTTCCTTAATAATTTAAATCTAGCCCGCGTATTCCGAGTCGGCTTTATAGAATAATAATATAATAATCGGTTAACGTTTAAACTACTCATTAATAACTATATTACCGAGATTAAATATATAATTAGAGGTAGAACGCTTTATATTATAATTATTTATTTAATTAATATTAGTATAGCCCTCTAATAGGGCGAGTTAACTTTAGAAGACTAACTTTAAATATAATATACCGCGTAAATAACGGAAGATACGTTTTATAACTACCTAATGAGATTTATCGGGGTAAGAAATATAGCGACTTATTATTAATATTATATAAACGATATTAGGTTATATATTTCTTATAGTATATATTAGTAAATTAACGGTTAACTAGTAGGCGGTAAAAGAGGTAAATTTAATTTAATATCTTTTATCGGCCGGTATAAATTTGATTATAAAGTTTATAAAAACTCCTATAACTTTAGCTTTAATATTATATATTTTATAATCTTTAAATACTCGCTTTAGGTATATTTCTTAATTAAAAGATAATATATAATTAAAGCGATCGCGCGATATTTTAAAATTAAAATAGTACGTAATAAGATTAAGGTTAGTTATTCTATATTTATTATTTAGGTATTATTTTAATTAAATAATAATATCTTTATTAACGCTAGTAATTAATATATCGTCGATATATAATATAATTATTAGTTATATTTTATAGTTAAGAAATATATTAAAGTTAATATTTAAGGGTATAAAGTTTAGCTTGGTTAAGAAAATCGTAAAAATAATATATTATACTTAAGGGGATTATTTAAACTTATATAAAATATATTTTAAGAAATATATACGACCTAAATTATCGTTAAAACTAGTAGGTTATTCGATATAAATTTTATTATTAATTAAGCCGTATAGGAAAGTAGTTTATATATTTATTTATTTAAACTCTAGGTCGTAAATAATTATAATAACGAATAATACTTTATAATTTATAAATTTAATTATTAAGATAAACGTCTTGTTAAAGTTAATTTTATATTATTATTTAAATCTATATACTACCTAGCGAGTTTTATAGCGAGTGATTTGGCTAACGGCTTTATATTTAAATTTATAAACCTATTTACCTCGAAGTATTTTTCGGTTTCGGGGTAGATTCGATAGTATCTAAATATTATTTATTAAAAGAGAGTTAATTTCGGTATTTATACCGAGTTATTAATATATTTTATTAAAAGTATTAGTTATAACTTCTTTATATATTTTAAGCTCGTAAGGCTTAGTAAATAAAACTTTTATAAATAAAATTAATAAATTAAAGATTAAAATAGGTTTATAAAACTTTAGATACCTATTTAAAGCTATCGGTATTATAAATATATTAACGCCGGAGCTAGAAGAACGTTAGGCCGGTTTTATATTAGATTCGGAATCTATATTTTCTAGTATATTTATATAAGTCGACTCAGAATTAACGTCGCTAGCGAGATTTATTTATAGTTATTATACCGGCTATAAACCTAGTATAAGTTATGAGTTTAAAATAAATAATTTAATCTTAGGCCTTAATAATATAGTATATCTAATTAATCGTTATAGTAGCGGTAAAGACCGAATAATATTCTTTATTAATTTAGTGCGATTAGGCGGGGTAACTTTAACTAGTTATTTATTACTATAATTATAATTAATATTATAGTTATTAATATTAGATTTTGAGCTACCCTATAGTTTATATAACTTTAAAATATTTTTATATCTCGCTATAATATCGCCCCCTTAACGGGGTACTATTATTAAGACTTTATTAACTAATAATATATCGTTATCTATAATATATTTATTATTACTAGTAGTATACTCTTCGGTCTACCGAATTTAGGTAAAGCGGAGTATTTTACCTATATATATTAATATACGGTAGAAGTAATTACCCTTATAGCCGATAAATATACCTTTTTTACCGTAATTAATAAATTTTTACTAGTTTTTACTTATAATATAACGTTCCTAGTATAGGCCTATTTAGCTAATATTATATAAATATAATAAATTAAAGCGTATTCTAATAAAGCCCTTATAAGGCGTAATATTTATTATAATAATAAAAGACCGATTTCGTAACTAGTTCGCCGTAGAGATAAGTTTTAAAATAAATTTATTATCGAGTCCGTTATTAATTAATAGGGTATATATTTTCTTAAATAAAATTTAGTTAATATACTCTAATATATTATTTATTTAGGGGTTATTAGGGATAAAGTAGCTCTAAATAATATTATATTCGAAACGATAATTAATATCGGTAAATTTTAAAAACTCCTATTAAAACCCTAATTACCGATTACGCGGATAGGGCTAGTAGCGTCCTACTAGTAACTTTTATTAAGAAAAGTTATTAATAAGATACTACTAATAGCCCTAATTTACGGATAAGGCTACTAGTGTTTTATTAATAAATTTAATAAATTAAGAGTCCGAGTAGGTAACTTTTAATAAATTTAATAAATCGGGGGTTTAGATAGTATCCTATTAATAACTCTAGGTTAATTTCAGTAGGATTAATAACTTTAATAATTTATATATATTATTAATATACTAATAGTAGCCAGCCCTATTATAAGGCTGAAATAAATAAAGTTCTATAATCGTTATTATTAACGGTAGCGACCCCTAGCGACGACTATTAACGCTAGCGACCTACCGGGCCCGGGATAATAAGTTTTAGCGAAAATTCTTGCGGGGGCGTCACCTAAATATATCCGGAGAGTATACGTATATAAATACTATACTATTTCGTATATCATGGCGTATACCTTAGCGTATACCTTAGTGTATACTATAATTACGTATATTATAGGGGGCTTTCGTCTAATGTTTTAGAGACTACTACGAGGGGCGTATATCGTATATTATTTAAAATACCTTTACGTATATTATTCGTATACTATTTAATAATATACGTAAGCTGCGCACGCTATTACGTATATTATAGGGTATACTATAGCCCATACTATAGCCTATACTATAGCGTATATTAATACGCATATAAATACGTATATTATAGGGTATATAATGGGCCTATTCGTCTAATATTTAAGTTATTAATTATTTATCGAGTTATTGAACCTATTAATAATAAGTACTATTTATTAATAGGACCCTACCCGGACCCCTAATTTATTAATCCTATTAAACCTCGAGTCGGTATTTAATATAGAGTTTTAGTATAAACCCGTAGATAGCTTTCTAATAGGGCTAATAGTATTTAAAATATATTAATATTTACTTTTAAGATTTACCGATGAATAAACTCGCCGTTAATATATATAAGATCTTTATCGGTATAAAGGTAATAAATCTTATAATCTTTATATTCCTTAATACTTTTATAGTTACGGAATATACCGAAGACGTTTATTTTATAAAGAATAAAATAATAATAGCTATATTTATATTTATTATTAATAAATATAATTATAAAACCGAAATGATAGGCTCTTAGGTTAATAATATTATTATAAATAATATTATATTTAAATCGTCTTTACCGTAGGCGACGTTTATATAAATACGCGTATATTTTAATAATATTATATATTTCGTAATTATTATCCTCTTTAACTTTAGATAGGTCGATTTTATCGGTTATTTAAAATAGGCGTATAACGTTATCTTTACTTAGGTGGCCGAGTCTTTTATATTATAAAATTAAGGCCTTAATATTTATAGTAGATAAAGCGAGTTAACTTTATTTATATATATATAGGACGTAGAGATTATACTCTTAAAGAGTCGTAATAATACTTTTAAATCCTATTAAAATTCTTTTTAAAATAAAGCCTAATATATAACTAGCTCGTTAGAGTTTAGTATATAAAATAAAATTAAAACTACTATTAAGAATATATATAACGTTATTAATTTATAGATACTAGATATCGTTATCGCCTAAGTATAATAATTTAATAATTTCGTTATTATATAATATTAACTTACCTCTAAAACCGTTAATAATATCGGCGCTTTTAAATTTAATATATTCTATAAATATAAAGCGATTATAAATAATATAGACGGTATAACCGGTATCGAATATTTAAAGTTAGGAGACTTTAGAGTTAATACCGGTTAGGGCGTAATAAGATTTTATATTTCCTTCGGTATCGGTTCTAACCCGTTTATAAGGCGATTTATTCTTATTTTTATTATTATTACTATCTTTAATAATATTATTATTACTTTTACCGCCTCTACCGCCGCGGCTACCTCGACCGCGGCGGTTATAATTACGCTAATTATTATAACCGAGATTATTATACTATAGTTTATTATAAATAATATAGTACCTAACTCGTCTTACGAAATCAGTATAATATAAATAAAATTAAATAATCTTTTTTTAATTAAGCCCTTAAACTCGCTATTAAATATTACGAATAACGAGAGTGAGTTAATTAGTATTAGCGGTACTAGCCTAAAGATATAGAGTATTATAAAAATAAGAGATTATTATACTAAAGAATATTTTAATTATACTATCGGTAAGGATAAAAGCGAACATACGTGCAAGACCTTAATACTAAGTATCTATTTAGTTAATAGTGACTAAGTAGTCCTACACTCCTATATTCCAATATATACTATAACCTATACTATAGCGCATACTAATACGTATATAAATACGTATACTATAGGGTATATAATAGGCCTATTCGTTTAATATTTAAATTATTAACGATTTATCGAGTTACTAAACCTACTAAACCTATTAATAGTAAATACTATTTATTAATAGGACCCTACCCGGACCCCTAATTTACTAATCTTATTAAACCTCGGGTCGGTATTTAATACAGAGTTTTAACGTAAATTTATAGATAGTTTTCTAATAGGGCTAATAACGTTTAAAGTATATTAATATTTACTTTTAAGATTTACCGATATTTATTTTAAGATAGGATTTAGTTATTTATATTAACGAGATATTAGTTAAATTAAACGAGAACCGGGGCCGTATATACATTACCCGGTTTAAAAATAAGGAATAAATATTGGAATATAGGAGTGTAGGATTATTTAGTAACTACTTAGTAAATAGATACTTAGTAATACTTAATATTAGGGTCTTATACGTATATTCGCTTTTATCCTCCGTAGATAATTAATCAAGAAGTGTTTCTACCTACTATAGTTCAATAATAAGAGCCGGATTATTTAGAAAAATCTTTTTCTAGCTATATAATATTTATATTTTAAGGGGTAATTACCTAGAATTAGAAAGACCTATATTATATCTACCTACCGGAAGAGTTAGAGTTAAGAAAGGTATTTATTCTCTAGTTTATAACTACGAATACACTACGAAAATAAACGGAAAAGACTATATATAAAAAGAGAGTTACGATTCTTCTCGGCGAGAGGGTTATATATAGCCGGGTTTTATCCTACCCTAGATATTTTAACTTTTCCCCTTATAGACACTTAAAACGGGGTAGAATTAACTAGTACCGGTACTAAAAATATATTCTAGAACTACTACTACTACCGGCGTACTACCGGTTCGCTATATTATACTCTGACCGACTAGTATACTTTATATAAGACGGTATTAATAGTTATATATCGTAGTAATAAAAACCGTTATTTACTTAGTACTATATTAATCTTTTAGACTAGCCCAGTAATAGCCCTAATCTAAATCCTATTAAATATATCTAGAACCTTATAAAGGACCGCGTAGTAGTACGCCGGCCGTTTATTAAAAGAAAAGAGGCGTTAGGAATAACGTAGTTAAAAGAATAAGAAAATCATAGTATGAAAAACGATATTAATCCGTTTATTAATAACTAGTAACGTCGCTATAACCAAGTTTTAGAGTATAACGATAGAAATAACTTCTATAGTTAATAAACCAGGATTGAAATATAATTACTTTATAAATAGGCGACTTTTTTTATCGTTTACGCGTTAATAATAAAAATTGATATTCTATAATCGCCTCTTAGTATATTCCGGATACTTTAAATCATAACCTCGTAACCCCTCGGTAAGGGTATTAAGATAAATTTATATAATAGTAATATATAGCGTAAAGAAAGAGGTAGTCGATACGAGGAATTAAAAAATAATAATAAAGATATTAAAGAAGGATAATTATAAGTTAAATTTAAGATTAAATATCGTAAATATAAAATAACTAGGATTCGCTCATAAACTAGACGAATATAATTATTAAAAAAAGTATTTAATACTCCTTCTTAAGATCCTGGACCTAGATACGGTAAATAAAATAGTAGCGAACGGGTTTTCAAAAAGCGAATAATTATTATTATATAAAAAGTAAGAGAGAGTTAGTGATCCGAGATAGTATTTTAATTATTAGGGATACGATTATATAACTCTAATTTATAAAAACTAGCCTAAATACGAGATATATAAAAAATTATATTAATTATACGAATATAGCGCTAGAAACTCGAAGGAGAAATACTACGCGGTTTATATTAAATATTATGAATCCTAGAGTAAAGCGTACCTAGTTAAATAAAAGGAAATATACCGAATTCGGTAAAGATTAGAGAATAAATTTAAATAATTCGCGATATTACCGAGGATAGTACCCTCGGGCCCCTAGGTATAACTAATTAATAAAAAGTTTATATTAATACCGGTAAAAGGTATAAGGAAGAGGAAAGTAATAATAAATATAATTAATAAAATCTAAAACGTGGTTACTAAACCTAGGAAAATAAAAAGGCTAAAATTAATCGGTAGGTTAGTTATATTTAGATAAATAATCCTCTAAATCCCGAGTACTTTCTTAACGACGACCTTTAATTAATTAAAGAAAAATCGGTCGGACCTAATACTACTAAATAGTTAAGAAATAAATAAAGAGTTTATAAATATTATATTAATACGTAATAAGTTATAGTACCTAACTTAAAGTCGTATAATATAATATTAAAAAGGAATCGAAATTCATAATAAAATTACTCTAAAATAAATAAATTAAGAATATCGATATTATAATTATTTGTAAATTAAGTTAGAATCCGGCTACCTAGGCGCCGTATAATATAAAAATATTAATTGTTTTTATTTAACGTATAAAGAGTATCTAGAAACCCGTATATATTTCTGCGTAAATAAAAGGATCGATATAAATAATTAGGAGTTAGTTTATTATAGGGGCGATTTATATTTTATAAAAATTATATTTAAGAAATAAAGGACTAGAAAGGAGCCTTAGTTAAATAACGTTAAAAAGAAAGAGGACTTTAATAAAAGAGTCCTCTAATATAAAAAATCTAAATATATAATATATATAATCTATTATTAATATAGTATACTTTAATTAATAATACTACTACTACTAGAAGAAATATTAGCGGAGGACGGCGAATTTTTTTTTAAAGAATTTTAATCTTTATTACCCTAATTAGAATAATATTAGGCGATATATATTAAAATTATAAAAGAATACTTTATTCTTTTATAGAACTATAGGAATACGTAAAACTATATACTATACAAGATCTGTATATAGATCCTAGATCACGTAACTTAGTAACTAAGTCACGTGACATACTAAGTCTTAGTATATTTCAATACTCCTACTCGAATACTATTACGTCGGTAAAACGAAAAGTGGCTCGATCGTGGCTTAGGGCGCTCGACGGGCGCCTCGGGAGCCTTAAACGCGATATTTATTTACCGACTCGATAGGCGCCCGAGGTATACAGCTAAGGGGCCTAGGGCCACTCGGGCGTATACCGAGTAAACCTAAAACCGCCACTAACGGGCACTAAATTAGGGGTACGCCACTAACTTTAGACCCCCGTCTATAGCCCCTATTCATGGCCATGACCCTATTCCATTCATGGCCATGGCCCCATTCCATTTATGGCCATGGCGTATTCCATGGTCCTATCGCTGTCGCCACCCCCTAACTATCACTGTCGTACCCATAAACCCCTAACGTATGCCCTGGCGTATGGCCTACGCATCACCCCCGCGAGGATTTCGCCTGAATCGATCGATTCCGGGGATCAAAACTTGCTAGCGTTAGGGGTAGTTCCGGGGGGTCGCTACCGTCGATAAGGGCGATTACAGAATATCAAAATTTTAGGTAGTAAATCACGTGATTTTTTAAGGCCAGGGCCCCTGAAGCTCCGGGTTTAAATTACGCTCGTTAGGAGCCCGACGCGTATCTTATAGCGGCCTCGGGCGCCCGTCGAGCGCCCGTCGAGCGACTTAACGCTCGAAGGGTACTCGGCGGGCGCTCGACGGGCGCTCGGGGCCGTTCGGGCGCCCCGAGCCTATTTCGGGCGCCCGAGGTAGCTTACCTAATGGCCCCGAGCCGCTGGAGCCGGTTTTCGATTTACCGACGTATTATAGAAAAGTAAACACCGGGTAACTATAGTGAGTAGTTTCTATATAATGAAAATCCCGTCTACCTATATAAAATATTCCTGATTTTAACAAAACGCGGTTATTTAGGAATTTTATTTAATATACAATATATATATACTATTCATGAGTCGAAATATGGTCGTATAGACTATATAGGGCGAATACGATACTATAAATAAATTATTATAGTTAAGCGGGATATAGTTAAGTCCCGACTATAATACTACGAGAAATATTAATATAGGGGGTAGTTATAGGCGTTAAGCGCCTATACGAATAAGGTACTATAACGTTTATTTACGAGTAATACAAGAGAATCCTTAAAGGCGCTAGTCTTAGGGACCCTAGAATAAGGGCCCTAGGTATATAAAGAATAACTAAATCTAAATAATAATATAAAGAATATAACGGTATAGCTCCGGGGGTATATAACCGTTATTACTATACTATAAACTATCTACCCTATAGTATATTTAAATAAATACGAGTTAGGTTAGAAATATAAACTATTTGAAATATAATTAATCGAAATCTTAACTTATATCAGTCTTATAATTATAGATAATAAGATATTTACCGTATTCTTTAAGATTGATAAAGATAGTAGTACCCTAGTAGTATTATATATTTATAGGCTAGGTACCGGTACCGATTTATAATTTAATCTAGGTAGTAAAGAGAGTTAAACGATTAATAACTCAGGGTATTTATTTACGGAGTTTATTATAATAGTCGCGCCCTTTAGGATTTAATAGGTCTTTAAACTAGTTCGCTTTATTATTCTTTATAAAAAATAATAGGGGGCGAGTATATATATATACCGATATAAAGAATTATATATATATTAGGAATTCGGATAATTTAGTTACTAAGATATCGCTATAAAGTTTAAAAGAATCTAGGATTATATTAAATATAAATAGATTTAAGGTAACTATAAATTTTAATATCGATAATTAAATTTTAAACTTTTATAGTAGTAATAATAGAGATTAAATATATAAAGAAGGTAAAATATTTAGAATTTTATACTATATATTAAATATAAAGTAATAGTAGTGAAAAAGTAATAGTTAAAGGCCTACTACCTAATTTTAATATAACTAAAAATAAGATATAACGGAAGCGGGAGTTAAATTAGGTACCTATTAATCTTAATAATATACCCGCGGTCTTAGTAGTATTTTAACTATATTATAATAACTAGATAAACTCCTAGAGGGCCTTTAGGCCTAGGGTTTAACGAAATATATTAAATTTATCTTTATTTAGAACCTTTATAAGGCCGTCGGCTATTTATTTATTAATTAGAATATATTCTAAAACGATTTAACCGTTAACGACCTTTTCCCGAATAAAATATTAATTAATATTAATATATTTAGTTCGGGTATAAAACTAGGGGTTCTTTATAAAAGTTATAATACTTTAATTATTATAATAAATAACTATAACTTATATAGTAGTTTCGGATAACTAGGTAAATAAATTCCGTAACTAGATAATTTCCTTAAAAGCCTAAATCTACCTAATATATTTAGTTTTATAAATCGATAACGCGACCGTAGGTTAATACTTTAAAGACTAATTAATAATACCGTTACTAGTATTAAATATATATCTTGAAGTAGAATAACGGGTGTTATAATCGCCTATTTAATTAATATTAATATATCTAAATACCTAATTTAAGGCTCCTTTATATATAAGGCGGTAATTTATAATAACTTTTAAATACCGAAAAATTCTTTTAATAATAATTTAATAAGTATTAATTAAATTCAATTTATACCGACTAATTATTAATATCGCGTATACTATATTAAGGCGAGTACCTAGTATAGTATATATAAGTGTCACGGGGTAGACTTAGGCATATTATATTACCAAGCTAAGCCTCGGTACTTCCATAATAGGACTAGCGCCTTGGCTGGATTCTGGTATATTAGGGCCAAATCCTCCATAGATAATCAATATCTTTTACACTACTATTATTCTTACTACTAAAGTAACCACACCTTAATAAATGGTAGCAACGGTATACACCGATTACTTTGTCCATTAAGACGCTTCCGTATATACACCAGTCTGCCTATAGCTCCCCTTGGGACCCTAACACAGCTTAATATTTAAAACCGCTCATCTATAGTACTGAATACGTCACCTATTTAGGCCCTCCTACTACGCCTTACTTTCGACCCTTTTAATAGGCTAATCGATATATTAGCTACTCACTAAGCTGTCAAAACAGCCTCTTCCAGAAGTTCTGCCCTAGAAGATTTGACCCCTCAACACGCCTATCACACGCAGCTGCTTAATACGTCCTTTATTAAGACCCTCATTCGCCTTACTCGTTAACGTCTGCTTCGCCAGCTACCTCACCTTATTCTACTTACTCACCAGTAGCCCCTAAACCACAGTGCTTCGACCCCTAGCACTACCTACCATATCGGCCTCTACCTCTATCAGCATGGCCAGCCTAAGCTACACTCAGCATACTCGCTTGGCAGCAGTAGCAACAGCATAAGTCTCAGCCAGCCCACCGGGGGTAAATACATTCAATTCTATAACACCAGCTTTGACAGCTCAATTTTCTTCCGACAACACCAAACCTCGTCAGTATGGCCAGCTTCAGCTACACTCAGCATATTAGCTTATGCAGTAGTAGCAGCATAGCTCTCACCCAGCCCACCGGGGGTGAATATATTCAATTCTACAACACGAGCTTTAACAGCTTTGCTTTCGGTCTGGCCAGATCTGGACTAGCCTTTACGCTAAAACAGTTTCAATTTTCAAACACACCGGCAAACGACTTTTCATGGCCAGCTAGAAATCGCGCCAAGATCATGGATTTGCGCCAAGACCTCCCTTTTGTATGCAAAAAAGTCGACTACTCAGTACCTCCCCATTAATACTCCTATGACGCCAAACGCATGCGCCCCTGTTTCATCAACACCATGGCTACCACCGCTATTCGCCTGCGTCACCTCTATATCTTCCTGTCGCCAGAATCAGCATCCAAAAGCATACTAAGAATTGAGGCTCTGCGCCAAGCTTTGAGGCTCTGCGGTACTCCCGCGGCTGCCCCGCACCGACTGTTCAAGAGCTAGGGATATACCAGTATATTTGCTTACTCTATTGTTTCTATATATAGACGCCATTTGCGTCATTACTTGCGATACCCTATATCAGCGTGTCAACGAGGGCGTTAACTTCTTTCTTTTAAAAGGGGCGTTCTATCACGGGGTAGATTTAAGTATATTGTATTACCAAGCTAAGCCTCGGTACTTCCATAATAGGACTAGCGCCTTGGCTGGATTCTGGTATATTAGGGCCAAATCCTCCATAGATAATCAATATCTTTTACACTACTAATATTTTTACTACTAAAGTAACCGCACCTTGATAATAAGGGATCTTACTACGGATTAATATTTAAAGCGGAATACAACGGGAGTAATATAATTATCCTTTATTTTATAAAGTTTAGTATAAATATATATAGAGGTAAACTATAATTTATACTCTTATATATCGAATTTTTTAGGACTTATTTAATATATTTAATTTAACTAAGCCGTAGGGTCCTATTAAAGTAGTCGTGTAAAATAATTACACCTAAATAGAAAGTATATAGGCCGAGGTTCTTTATTTAGAAATAATTATCTAATTTCGATTTAATAAAATTAATATCGGTAGTTTTTAGGCCGATAATAAAAAGATTATTTATATAAATAACGATAATAATATTTATCCTAGGGTTAATAAAGATACTAAAATCGGTACTAATTAATTCGAAATCTAAAGAGCGAAGGAACTTAATAAGGGTTTTATATTATACTCTAAGAGATTATTTTAACCTATATAAAACTCTTTTAAATTTATATATTAATAAGTTTAGGCTCGCTTCTATGAATTATTTTATATAGAGTTTTTCCTTAATAACCCCGTATAAAAAAGTGGTTTTAATATTTATTTATTTAATATCCTAGTTATAGGTAGTTACTAGGGTAAAAATAACTTTATAGTTTATTAACTTAATTATCGATATAAAGGTTTCGTAATAATCGAGATCTTTATATTATTTAAAACCCCGTATTATTTAGTATATTTTATATCGTAGGATCTCCTCTACTTTTAGGCCCCGTTTAAAAATGAATATTTATTTATTAATAAGAATTTTCCTAGTAACTAAGAGGTTAACTAGTAACTATATATTATTTTAAATAAACGATTTTAGTTTATTTTTTATTATTAATTATTATTCGGCTTTACGACTACCCCGAATAACCTCTATATAAAATCTAGGTTTATAGGGCTTATTATTAATAACTTAAAAAAGTAATATAAATAAACTAAATAAATCTAGCGATAATAATTAATATTCTAATAAATCGAGATTGGGATATTCCCTAAATACTCGATTAATTAATTTAATTTATATAGTTATAGTTAGGGAGTTACCGGTTAGTATATTACTAGAAGAGGGAGTACTAGAAAGAGTACTAGAAAGAATAGAAAATAACGGAGTATTAAAGGTACTAGAAAGTATAAGCCCTTTATTATTTTAAATAATATTAATAATAATAGATTCGTTCTACGTCGGTAAATCGAAAACCGGCTTTAGCGGCTCGGGGTTATTAGGTAAGCTGCCTCGGGCGCCTAAAATAGGCTCGGGGTACCTAAGCGGCCCCGAGCGCCCGTTAAGCGCCCGCCGAGTACCCTTCGAGTATTAAATCGCTCGACGGGTACTCGACGGGCGCCTAAGGCCGTTATAAGATAAATATCGGGCTCCCTACAAGCGTAATTTAAGCCCGGAGCTTTAAGGGCCCTAATTTTAAAAAATCATATAATTTACCACCTAAAATTTTTAAAAATCTTAATGTTTTATAATCGCCTTTATCGACGGTAGCGACCCCCCGGAACGACCCCTAACGCTAGTAAATTTTGATGCCCGGAATCGATCGATTCAGGCGAAATCCTCGCGGGGGTATACGTAGGCCATACGCTAGGGTATACGCTAGGGGTTTAGGGGTACGATAGTAATAGTTATAGAGGTACGACAGCGACAGGACCATAGTTATGAATGGAATACGCTATAGCTATAAATGGAATGGGGCCATAGTTATGAATAGAATAGGGCCATAGCCATGAATAGGGGCTATAGACGGGGGTTAAAGTTAGTGGCGTACCCCTAATTTAGCGCCCATTAATGGCCGTTTTAGGTTTACTCGGTATACGCCCGAGTGGCCCTAGGCCCCTTGGCTGTATACCTCGGGCGTACCTCGAGTCGGTAGATAGGTATCGCGTTTAAGGCTCCCGGGGCGCCCGTCGAGCGCCCTAAACCACGATCGAGCCACTTTTCGTTTTACCGACGTACTTCTCCTCTAGAGCTATATATTATTAATATTTAGTAAAGAGATTAGGAGCTAATAAATTATTATTTAAATTAGAAATATATCGAGGGCGCTTCTCTTAAATATAATAAAAACTTAAACGGATTATTTTCTCTATTATTAAATTTTATAACTAGAAGATATAGTTCCCTTTATATCCTACTAGAACGTACCGCGTACTTTTATCGAGAATTTTCTTTCATTTTTAATTTAGGGCCTAAACTACTAAATTAATAATATATAAATAAAAGAGGTTAAGGCGTAGGCCCGAGAATATTTTAATCGGCGAGAGAAGTAGCCTAATAACGAGTCTATAAGCGATAAGATAAACGATTATATAAATAAATTTAAATTATAAACTACGCGGTAGGCCAAAGTTAATAAATAGGGGATAGAGTCTAGTTATTATAATATAATTAAAATACTCCGATTCCCCGTTTTATTAGGGATTTCTAGGTATTATAGGTTTATATATAATACTCTTATTTTTTAAATAGCTTTAAAACTCTTTAAAAATATATTTACTATTATTATTAATATATAAGCGATAGATCTTCTAGTCGCTATATTTATACTTAGTTTTAAAATATTTAAATAACCCGAATATTTGGTTTTTAAATATTAGGGGCTTAATTTCGGCGTATTTAATTTTATCGTATTTTTAAATTACGAAGTATTTATAACTTCTAAACCCGATAAAGATTAGCGAGCCTATTAAATTACTATAAATAAAATCTAATAAAGACTTTCCCGGTTAATATTTAATTTTATATAGAGCCGACTATTAGCGGCCTATTATATAGCTCTCGTAGATATAATTATTATTAAATTTATAAATAAAATCGACCCCTAAGGCGATTAAAGGTAATTTAGTAACGTTTTATTACTTTATATAATTTATACGGGTATACTAATATTATTTCGTAAAGGCGCGAGGAATATTATAAATATTTAGAGCTACTAACAGTTATTATAAATTTAAAGCGAATAGCCTATATATATAATAAATTATAAAGATAGCGCCTTAAATAAAAATTTAATTATTTAATTTAGAGAGGTTAAATCTCGCTTTTATATTTAGGAGGTAGGTTATAAATAATAAATTTACCCCTATATTAAGTATATATAATATACCCGATATAAAAAGGGTATACTTCGTATTATTAATATTATATTAAAGTTTAATAGTTTTAATATTATATAAAATAGATATATAGTTTTCAATTCCTTTAATATATAGGCCGGAATAAGGTCGTATACCGATAAAATTATACTAATTTATAACCGAGCTTCGGGTATATCCGTTATTAATAATATATAAATAAAAGATATTTATTTCCAAAGTAATCGTTATTAATATTAATATACCCCGAATAAAATAATCGTCGGGCGGTTCTTTTAAATAGGCTAGATTATTTATAAAGTAAATAAAATTATCTTTATTTATTTTAATTAGTTTCCGTTTTTTATTAATTTAATAGGCCGCTTTTTCTACTTCGGTCTTAAATTTATCGGGTTTCTATTCCGGATATAAGCGCTAGTATTTAATTTTAGGGTACTAGTACTTCTTCTTTAATTCCTTATAAAAGTTATATATCTCGCGAGGTTTAATAGGTTTATTTCCTTTTTATCGAGATTAACTTTTAGTTATAATTATTATAATTAAGGTTTTTTATATAAATATTCGTTTCTCTTTATTTATAGTAACTAGGACTACCTTTTTAAAGATATATATACCGGTACTATAAAAGATATAGGATTATATATATAATATTTAGAATATAGTATAGAGATCCTCTAACTTTATAAAGTAAAGCTAGATTAAATATATTTAAAATAATTTAAACGATACTTTAAAATTAGCGATTACGATATTTATTTATTAAAATTATTTAATATAATCGGTTATATCTTTAATAATACTACTACCTAAAGATATAGTATATAACTAGTATATTAATTTAGTATAAATATTAGAGTCTTTAAATTTAAACTTTTTTATAACCTAATCTAGAATTTTATTTAATTAAGTTAAATCTTTAATATCTTAACGGCCGGTATATCCAAATAGGTTTCGAATAACTATATATATTTTCGTATTAATTATAGAGTTTAGATTTTCCGGCCGGAGGTTATTAAAAATAAGGAAATCGGTAATACCCTCGAGTTATTTAAAATACTACTTTAGGGTATTAAGGATTATAATCGACGTAAAGGGGAAACTACCGGTAGAAACCGACGGGGCTACTATATTTACTATAGTAAAAATATACCTAGTAATTTAGGCGACGATAACGTTAAGGATAAATCGGATAATAAAGACGAGGATAATAAAGATATTATAGATATCCTAGGTCTAGTTCTAGCTCTAAGGCTAAAGAGTTTAGTATTTTCTAGTAATTTAAATAACTTAATACTAGCGCCTAAATTAGAATCTTCCGATAAAGAGTCTTCGGGGTCTTAATAGTCGCTATTATAATTATTATCGTTATCGAAAATAATAGGATTAGCCCTAAGGTTTTAAATAAGATAAGAGAAATATATATATATAGAGCGACGATAGGCTTTAATAACTAGGTTAAAATAAAAGACTAAATAAAGACTAGACGAGTTAGGATAAATCTAATATAATTTAGATATAGGATTTACTGTTTTATTAATAATAGAATTTACGGCTATTATATAAGCGTCTATTCCTAAGAATAACGACTACTAATAACGAATAATCACGGGGAAATAATATAATTAATAGATTTAAAATCTTAAATAACCGGTTTACTACTTAATATAGGTTTCTTCTAAATACTCTTAATATAACTAATAATATTAACGCCCTAAGTATCTATTTTTTAGTTAAATATAGATATTTTCTAGGCGCTCCTAGTATAATAATAATAATAAACGGTTAGAATCGATAGGATTAATAGGATCTATAAGAATCGATAATAGATCTAGGAATTAAAGAGTTTTTAAGGCTCGAAAGGAGGTTATTTATATATAATCTTTAACGGAGTCGGAGGTAGCTTTATAGAATTAGAAAATAAAAACTAGTAAAGAGTATTATTAATATTAGCGAGACTAATATCTATACTATTTTAATAGAAATAATACTTGAATAATTAATACTATCGTTATAGAGGATAGTAAGTCTCTATATAGTATTAACGTTTTTCTTAGAAGTAGGCTTTATTCTAGGGGCTAGTTAACGGGTATAATTTTAATTAATTATAAAGACGACAAATTATAATTTAGTTTATTCGTCCTAACTTTTTACTAGATTTTATACTATATACCCCGATAACCGGTAACTATTATCTAATAAATTTACTCATTATTTGAAAATTATAGTATATTATATATTATAATATAGTGGACGTTAAGCTCCGTAGGAGTAAATTAGATAATAAATACCCCTATTAATTATACTATAGATAGGTAGGTATATTAATTAGATATAGAGTATCTATACCCTAGAACGGTCGCTATATAACCCGGGCTCATAACCTATTAAAATTATAAAAAAATATTTGATTCTTTTATAGAATTATAGAAATACGCAAGACTATATACTATACAGGATCTGTATACAGATCCTAGATCACGTAACTTAGTAACTAAGTCACGTGACATACCAAGCCTTAGTATATTTCAATAATATATATACTATATTATAATAAATTAACTCCTAGGAATAATAGAATTAATAAAAATAAAACTAAGATTACTAGAAACGTCGGTTATATAAAGAGCCCGAGGATACGAAAATATAATCGATTTATCTTTTTTTATAAAAGGAGTATACTAAATTATAAATAACTCTATAATCCGCGAGGACCTATACTACGACTCTAATTATAAATTAATAATAATAGAATTCGAGTAAATATAAGAGAAGGTATATTAATATTATATACTCGCCGCGCCTAGAAGAAAATTAAAGATAAAGTTATTTGAAAGGAGATAAAATAAAATATAAAATCTCTTTATTAACTATTAAAGAAACTAAAATTTAAAAACGAGAAAGAGATTAACTAATATCTAAGAAAGATAATAAAAGGTTTTTAAAAAATTACTAATTTTATAATTTTATAAACCCGGTTATATTAAAGAGTTAAACTATATTAAAATCTTTATTATATCAAGGTTATACTAGAGGTTAAGGAGTATATAAAAGAGTATAAATAAAATCGAAATATTTAAATAAAGGAGGCCCTAAATATAATAAATAATAAAAGGATATATATAATTTAAAAAACGAAAACGTTTTTATAATAAAAAAATATATATAAAACCTCGCTAAAGCCGATAAGAGTATAAAAGTTTATAAGATAAAAAAGAAAGAAAAATAAATACTTTAAAAAACTCCTTTAATTCTTAATTATTAAGGATAAAAAAGAAGGAAAAATTAAAGATTTTAAGAGTAAAATAAAAATTTTACGAAGAGTTTTATTTCCCCCTCTACCGACGGCGGATTTAAATAATATCGATAAAGCGAGTTACCTAAAACTAATTAAAATAAACTAGGAAATAACTAGGACGGAAATATATAAAATAATATAATACCTAGTCGTCGATAAAGTATTAAGAATAATAAGAATCCCGATTTAATTCCTAAAAATTATAATAAAGATAAAAGTAATAAACGTTATTATTTATTTATTCTAGGTCTATTTTAAATAAAAATACTACCCGAGGTACTTTAAAGAGATTAATATAATAATCTTTAAGAAATTAAAAAAAGGCGATTATTTAGAATTAAAATTATATAGGCCTATTATACTCTTTAATATATTTAATAAAATAATAAAAATAGTTATCTCTAAAAAGTTAAATAATATAGCGGAAGAGTATAAACTATTATTATCGTAGTATTATCGGTAAGTCCGGAAACCCCGATTTTTGCGTATTTTATACCAAAATTATATAAAATACTAGAAATACGTATCTGCTCATGTCCCGCATTCTAAGCGCATTATGTACCGAGAATACACCGATATTGCACCGATTTAGCAACTTTTTTTTTGACTTTAACTTTTAAGAGTATCTAGACTAGGGCCCCTATGTAGGAATATATATATCTTACTAAGTCTATTTTTAGCCTAGATTCCGAATTTTTAATTAGATTCTTACTAGCGTTGCCCTATAGGGCTATAAAGCTACTTTTAGGATTAAGTTTAGCGCTCTCGCGCAAACCTTAACTCTAACTTAAAAATCTTGGCGCCAAGATTTACTAAGGCTACAAAATGCGCATTTTGCACCGATTGAACAGCGATTTTATAAAACTATTTTTCCGGACTTACCGATAATATAAAGACTAGATAAAAGTGTTTAATAAAAACCGCGCTAGAGACCTTTATAAATATAGTATATATAATATAGAACTATAGTAGAAACGGGAAGGGAAAAGTAGTAAACCTATTATTACTTAATATAGTAAAAGTATTCGATAACATTTTATATAAGAGGTTATTATACGATCTCCGAATAAAAGGTATACCGAGCCTAATCGTTAATTAAATAGTAAATTTTCTATCGGATAAAACTATATTTATAATATTTAAGAGATAAACGAGTATAGTAGAAGAAGTAATAACGGGTATTCTATAAAAGTTATTTATTTTATCGATATTCTTTCTATTCTTTAATATATTATTAATCGAAGAGTACGTTAAAATAAACTTATTAATATAGGTTAAAGAATTTATAAACGATATCTATTTATTTACTTATAACGAGAGTATAAAGAATAATTATCTAAATTTAAAACGGGTTTATAATATTTATTTAAAGTAAATAACTATTTATAAAATACTATTTACTCTTTAGAAATACGAGTTAGTCTATATATCTCGAACGCCGAAGATAAATTCTAAGAACGAAGTTATTAAACCTAGAGCGAGTATTAAGATCTTAAGATTATATATCGACTCGAAGTTAAAATAAAGATTATACCTAGCCTAAATTAAGATTAAAGCGACTAACTAAAACCGCGTTATAAAATATTAAACTAGTTTAATATAAAGCGTTACCTTCGCGAAGTATAAAACAATATATAATATAATAATTAGATTAATATCAATCTTTACGACTCCGATATAATATTAATTAAAGAGAACGATAAAGATTATAAAAGGATATATAAAGAAGTTAGTAATTATCTAGAATAATTATTTTAGGACGGTTCTAAAAGTATTAAAAATTATACTAATTTTAGTATTTAAAATTAAATTAATAATCGCGTTAATTAACCTTTAATTAGTCCGCCTAGTAATACGATATTAAATAAATCGAGGAATTTATTTAATTACGTTTATAAAAACTACGCGGACCTAGAATAAACTTTAGTATAGAGGAGGTAAGTAATAATAAATATCTCTAATACTAATAACGGAAAAAGAAGTTTAAATACTCCGCGCTTTAGAATTTAAAGAATAATATATAATAACTATAACTATAAGGAGGAGAAAAAACTAAATAAACTTAATTAAAAATATCGAAGAATACTAGGATATTAAAAGTATCGACTAGAGGGTAAAAGACTAGGCCCGCTAATAATAACTAAATAAATGAAAGAGTTATAAAGTAAGAATCTTTATATAGGTTATTAACCCGGCTTAAAAAAGAGATTTATATAGAGACTAGTTTAATTATTATAATTAATTAGAAAAGACTAAAAGTTCTATAATAATATAATTTAAAATATAGTAAAATCGGATTAAATATTTTTATCTAGAATAAAAGTATTTATAATCCGCAGCGCTAGCTACTAGTATAAATAAAGAAAATAAAATATAAAGTATATATTATTATTTTACCCGGAATTAGCTAGGGATAAGACGGAGCTAATAAAATAAATTAATATATACGATTTTGAAAAGATATTAACGTAGATCTAAAATATATATATAACCGCGCGGTAAATAATAAAAACGGGATAGCTCGGCTAATTCTTTTTTATTAAAGAATAATTAATATAATCTAAATTACTACTAAGACCTAGCGATATACCTAGGCCTACGAAGAAAGAAAAGAAAAAAAAGAAACCGCCGGCCGGAAGGCCGTAGGTATCGATTATTTAATAAATTTATAATAGAGCGGCCTATAGGCCTATAAGATAAATAAATAAATTAAAAATTAAAGTAAAAAGAAACGGAGAGAAGGGATAAATAATGAAGATAGAATAATTATAACTATCGGCTACTAACTAATAAAAGGAGAAAATGAATTACCGATAACTTAGAGTTTTTAACTAGCGAGGTTTCTTTAACGATTAATAGGCGCTACTAATAACCCTATTAAAAAAGCGTTTAATAGAACTCTCTTATTAATAAAGTAGTTTTACTAGAGTAAATATATAAATTAATTAATTAATAAACCGTCGTGTATTTATTATAATATATATTAATAAACCGATAATAAATTAATAAATAATAATAATAATAAAAATTTAATTTAATATCCTTTATCGATTAATATAAATTTAATTATAAAGTTTATAAGAACTTCTATAGCTTTGACTCTAATATTATATATATTATAATTTTTAAAGATTTATTCTAGGTAGACTTCTTGGCTAAAGAGTAATATATAATTCTAGCGATTATATAAGATCTTAAAATTAAAACAATACGTAATAAGACTTAAATCAATTATTTTATATTTATCGTTTAGGCGTCGTTTTAGTTAAGTAATAATATCCTTATTAATATATTATCGACGTATAATATAATTACTAATTATATATTATAATTAAGAAATATGTTAAAGTTAGCGCTAAAGAGTATATAACTTAATTTAATTAAGAGATTCGTAAAGATAGTATATCATATTTAAGGGGATTATTTAAACTTATATAAAATATATTTTAAGAAATATATACGACCTAAATTATCTTCGAAATTAGTAAATTATTCGATATAGATTTTATTATTAATTAGGTCGTATTAAAAATAGGTTATATATTTATTTATTTAAACTCTAAGTTATAAGTAATTATAATAACGAATAATACTTTATAATTTATAATTTTAATTATTAAAGTAAATATCTTGTAAAAATCGATTTTAGATTATTATTTAAACCCCCGTATTATTTAGCGAGCTTTATAATAAGTAAGTTCGCTAGCGGCCTTATATTTCAATTTATAAACCTATTTTCTCTAAAATATTTTACCGGGTTCTAGAGTAGATTCGATAATATCTAAATATTATTAATTAAAAATAAATCGATTTCAGTATTTATACCGAGTTATTAATTGTTTTTATTAACTATATATTTTAGGTATATAAGACTTAGTAGGCGAGGGTTTTATAAATAAAATTAATAATTTAAAAGATAAAGTAAGTTTACGATTCTTTAGATATATATCTAGAGTTATTAGTATTATAAACGTATTAACGCCGGAGCTAGAAGAATATTAAACCGGTTTTAATATATTTTTATAAATCGTTTAATATAAATAACTTTAATTTAAACCTCGGTAATAAAATATATTTAATTAATTACTATAATACTAGTAAAGACTAAATAATATCGTTTATTAATTTGACGCGATTAGGTTAGGTAGTTTTAATTAATTATTAATTATTCCTTTTATAATTAATATTGTAGTTATTAATATTAGATTCTAAATTAGTTTATAATTCGTATAATTTTAAAGTATTTTTATAACTCGCTATAATATCGCCCCTTTAATAAAGTATTATTATTAAGACTTTATTAATTAACGGTATATTATCGTCCGCGGTATATTTATTATTAATTAATAATATAGTCTCTAGTCTAGCGAACGTAGGTAAAGCGGGGTATTTTACCCGTATATATTAATATATAATAAAAATAATCGCCCTTATAACTAATAAATATATATTTTTTACCGCGATTAACGTACTTTTACTAGTTTTTATTTATAATATAACTTTCTTAGTATAGGTTTATTTAATTAGTATTATATAAATATAATAAATTAAAATATATTTTAGTAGAGCCCTAGTAAAGGGTAATATTTATTATAATAATAAGGGACCGATTTCGTAGCTAGTTCGCCGTAGAGATAAACTTTATAATAAATTTATTATCGAGGCCGTTATTAATTAATAAGGTATATATTTTCTTAAATAAAATTCAACTAACGTAATTTAATATATTATTTATTTAGAGATTATTAAGAATAGAGTACCTATAAATAATATTATATTCGAAACGATAATTAATAAAATCGCTATTAATATATATAAAATCTATATATAAGATCTTTATTAGTATAAAGATAATGAATCCTATAATATCCGTATTCTTTAATATTCTTATTATTTCGGAAGGCGCCGAAGACGCTTATCTTATAAAAAAAATAGTAATAACTATATTTATATTTATTATTAATAAATATAATTATAAAATCGAAATTATAAACTTTTAAGTTAACGATATCGTTAGAAATAAAATTATATTTAAATAATTCTTACCGTAGGCGACGTTTATAGGAGTACGCGTATATTTTAATAATATTATATATCTTATAATTATTATCTTCTTTAATTTTAGATAATTCGATTTTATTAATTATTTAAAATAATTATATAATATTATCTTTACCTAGGTAACCGAGTCTTTTATACTATAAAATTAAGGCCTTAATATTTATAATAAATAAAGCGAGTTAACTTTATCTATATATACCTAGGATATAAAGATTATAATTTTATAAAATTGTAATAATACTTTTAAATTCGATTAAGATTATTTTTAAAATTAAACGTAATATATAACTAGTTTACTAGAGTTTAGTATATAAAATAAAATTATTATTATTATTAAAAATATATATAACGTTATTAATTTATAAATATTAAATATCGTTATCGCTTAAATATAGTGATTTAATAATTTTATTATTATATAATATTAGCCCGCTTTTAAAATTATTAATAATATCGACGTTTTTAAACTTAATATATTTTATATATATTAAATAATTATAAATAATATAAACGATATAACCGGTATCGAATACCTAGAGTTAAAGGTAGGGAGGCCGAGATAGAATAATAAATTAATAATAATATTTAGGTAAATAATCCTCCAAGTCCTAAATAACCTCCTAATAATAGCGTTCGATTAACTAGACGAAAACCGGCTAGAATTAATACCATTAAGTAGCTAAGAAATAAACGAGGAATTTATAAATATAATATTAATATACGATAAATTATAATACCTAATTTAAAATCGTATAATATAATATTAAAAAGGAATCGAAGTTAATAATAAGGTTACTTTAAAATGAGTAAATTAAAAATATCGATATTATAGTCATTTAGAAGCCTAGTTAGAATCCTATTACCTAAATACTATATAACGATAATATTAATTATTTCTATTTAATATATAAGGGAGGCCTAGAGGCTCGTATATATTTTTATATAAATAAAAGAATCGATATAAATAATTAAGAGTTAATTTACTATAAAGACGATCTATACTTTATAAGAATTATACTAAACGAGCGAAGAAATAAAAAGAAATCTCGATCGGATAAAGTCGGGGAGGAGGAGATTATTAATCGAGGAATCCTCTATTATAAAGAGGTATAAATCTATAATATATATAACTTATTATTAATATAGTATACCTCGATTAATAATCCGTTAATATTACTATTATTAAAGGAAGTAATAGCGGAGGAAGGCGAATATATTCTTTTAAAGAATTTTAACCTTTATTACCCTAACTAAAATAATACTAGGCGATATATATATTATATTATAATTAATTATCTCTTAGGAATAATAAAGTCGAGGGAAATAAAATTAAAACTATTGAAAATATCTATTATATAAAAAGCCCGAGGATATAAAAATATAATCGATTTATTATTCTTTATAAAAGGAGCGTACTAGGTTATAAATAACTTTATAATCCGCGAAGATTTATATTATAACTCCGATTATAAACTAGTAGTAATAAAATTCGAGTAAATATAAAAAAGAGTAATATTATATACTCGGTATATTTAGAAGAAGATTAAAGATAATATTATTTAAAAGGAAATATAATAGGGCGTAAAATCCTTCTATTAAGTATTAAAGAAACTAAAGTTCGAGAATAAAGAAAATATCGATTAATACCTAAATAAGATAATAAGAGGCTTTTAAGAAATTATCCAGTTTATAATCTTATAGGCCCGTTTATACTAAAGAACTAAATCCTACTAAAACTCCCGCTATAATAATATTATATTAAAAGTAAAGGAATATATAAAGGAGTATAAACGAAGTCGAAATATTAAAACGGAGGAGGCCCTAGATACGGTAAATAATAAAAGAATATATATAATTTAAATAACGAAAATATTTTTTTTTCGAGAGAGTATATATAAAGTCTTATTAAAACCGACGGGAGTATAAAAACTCGTAAAATAAAAAAAAGAGAAAAATAATTATTTAAAAAAATTCCTTTAATTCCTAATTATTAAAAACGGTAGGGGAGAAAAAACTAAAGACTTTAAAAATAAAATAAAAACTTTACGAAGGGTATTATTTCCCCCTTTACGGATAATAAATTTAAATAATATCGACGGAACGAGGTACTTAAAGCCCGTTAGAATAAACTAGGAGATAATTAAAATAGAAATATATAAAGTAATATAATACCTAGCTACCGATAAGATATTAAGAATAATTAAAATCCTAAACCGATTCCTAAGAATTATAATAGAAACGAAAATAATAAATATTATTATCTATTTATTCTAGGCCTACCTTAGATAAAGATATTACCCGAGGTACTTTAAAGAGATTAATATAATAATTCTTAAAAAATCGAAGAAAGGCGATTATTTAAAGCCAAAGTTATATAGATCTATCGTACTCCTCGATATATTTAATAAAGCGCTGGAAATAATTATCTCTAAAAAATTAAATAATATAATAAAGGAGTATAAATTACTACTATTATAATAAATAAGAGTTAAACGAAAGTATTTAATAAAAACCGCGCTAGAGACCTTTATAGATATAGTATATACTATATAAAACTATAATAGGAACGGGAGGGGAAAAGTAGTAAACCTATTATCGCTAGATATAACGGGAGTATTCGATAACGTCTCGCACGAGAGGCTATTATACGATTTACGAATAAAAAGTATACCGAGCCTAATTATCGACTAAATAATAAACTTTCTATTAGATAAGACTATATCCGTAATACTTAAAGAAAAAACGAGTATAATAGAGAAAGTAATAACGGGTATCCTATAAAAATCGCCTATTTTATCGGTATTCTTTCTATTCTTTAATATACTATTAATCGAGGAGTATATTAAGATAAACTTATTAATATAGGTCGGAGGATTTATAGACGATATCTACCTACTCGCCTATAACGAGAGTATAAAGAAAAATTATACGAATTTAAAACGGGCCTACGATATTTATTTAAGATAAATAATTATTTATAAAGTATCGTTTACCCCCTAGAAATACGAGCTAGTCTATATATCTCGAATACCGAAGAAGTTTAATATAGAAATAATAATAAATTTTAGGAACGTAGTTATCGAATTTAAAACGAGTATTAAGATCTTAAAATTATACGTCGACTTAAAGTTAAAATAAAAATTATATTTAATTTAAATTAAAATTAAAGTAGTTAATTAAAGCCGCGCTATAAAATACCTAGTTAATTCGATATAAAGCGCTACCTTCGCGAAGTATAAAATAATATATAATATAATAATTAAACCGATATTAACGTTTACGGCTCCGATATAATATTAATTAAAAAGAATAATAAAGATTATAAAAGAATATACGAGGAAATTAATAATTATTTAGAATAATTACTTTAAGACGGTTTTGAAAGTATTTAAAACTACTCTAATTTTAATATTTAAAGCCGAGTTAATAATCGCGCTAATTAACCTCTAGTTAAACCGCCTAGTAATACGATATTAAATAAATCGAGAGACTTATTTAATTACGACTATAAAAAATATATAAACCTAGAATAAACTCTAATATAAGGGAGGGAGGTAACGATAAATACCTCCGATATTAATAACGAAAAAAAAAGCCTAGGTAATTCGCGCCCTAAAATTTAAAAAATAATATAAAGTAACTATAATTATAAGGAGGAGAAAAGACTAGATAAACCTAATCGAAGATATCGAAGAATACTAGGATATTAAGATTATCGATAAAAGAGTAAAAAACTAGGCCCGTTAATAATAATTAAATAAATAAAAGAGTTATAAAACGACGGTTTTTATATAAACTATTAACCCGGTTTAAAAAGGAGATTTATTCGGGGATTAATTTAATTATTATAATTAATTAAAGAAGATTAAAAGCTCGATAACGGTATAATTAAAATATAATAAAATCGGACTAAATAAATTTTATACCGAATAAAAATATTTATAATCCGTAGCGCTAGCTACTAGTATAAATAAAGGAAATAAAGTATAAAGTATATATTATTATTTTACCCGGAATTAACTAGGGATAAAGCGGAGTTTCTAAAATAAATAAATATATATAATTTTAGGAAGATATTAACCTAGGCCTAGAATATATATATAACCGCGCGGTAAATAATAAAGACGGAGTAACTCGGTTAATTCTCTTTTATTAAAGAATAATTAGTATAATCTAAATTATTATTAAGACCTAGCGATATATTTAGGTATAAAGTAGTAGTATATTATATACGCCTACGCCCCGTTAAAGGCGTTAGTATATTATATATACCTACGCCCCGCTACCTCTATAATATTATTATTTATCGATACGGGGTTCTAGCCTTAATATCGCGAGGTTCTAATTCTTAATAATTTTATATCGAGTTAGCGTTCCCCCGTTTTATTAAAATCCTTGTAGATTAATTCTATTATTAAATCTAGGATTCAAGAATTATTTAATATTAAACCCCGTAATTACCTTACGTCTTTTATATTATTACTAAGCCGCTAGCTCTACGTTAACGGCCTTAAATATTATAGTTTTAATCTCTTAAATCTTTCTAAAGAAAAGATTTATTATTATTATAATATCGGGTTTAACCTCGAGACGTTTAAAAGAATTTAGTAATAATAATATCGATTAAACCCCCTCTAACGACCCCCGCCGTAAAGATAGTAACGAATTCGAAGGTATTACTACCCCCGAAGAGACTTTAAACGTATAACTTAAAATTACTAAAGAAGAAAACCGTCGCCTTAAATAATAATAAGAGTTAGGGGTATTATAAATTTAAAATTAAGAATTATATAATCCTATTATTTTTATACTCGCTAGCGGAGTATTAATAGAATTTACTATTTATAATAGAGGTCCCCTAATTATTACGCCTACCGGTAGAATAACGATAAATTTAATTATATTTAATAAGGATATTCTTATTAGAGCGAAAATACTACGCCTTAATAAAATATATTTTTATAAAAATACGAGCGAAGGTAAATATTTATACTAGTTCCGCGACGTAAATATTAAATTTTTAATTAGTCCTAAATATTTTACTACCGACTATTTAAAAATTATATATTATATAAACTCGTTAGAAGGTGACCCTTTAACGTAGTAGTATAAATACTACGATTTATATAGTTTAGCTAGTATTACGTTTAGTTTTTTTAAGAAGTTTCTTCTTAATTTAATAACGGATTTAATTAACCGCCGTCTCCTCGTTTACGAGAAGTAGGAGGAAGTTAAATAATAACTTTACTAAAAAATATCGTTATTTAAGGTTTATTTTAAAGAAATAAAAACTTAATTACCTTTATTTTCGGAGGAGTATAAGGTAAATTTCTTCTTAACTAAATCTAAATTTAAATTTAAAAATAAGATTCTTAATACCGGTAGTATATTTATTTAAAGAGAAGAAATTCTTACTTAAATTATTATATAAAAAAAGAATCTAAAGTATATATAATTAATAAGCGGCTCTAATTCTAATTCGGGTTCCTAGTTAAAAAACCCTAATAAAGGAAAACCTATAATAGACCGAATTATTAAATTTAACGCCGGCGATAATATTAAATAAGTATATTTAAAGGAGAAGGGTAATAAACGTAAAATTAATACTATTAATTCTTCGTACGATAAGGTTATTTATTATTATTATAGAGTAGAAGGTTATATTAAGCCTAAATATCCCGATATAAATAAACTAATTATAAACGTCGGCGCGGTATTAATAAAAAATAATTAAACCTAACTCACGCCTCGGAAGAAGGGTAAGAAAAATAATTAATAGAGGTATACTCTTTTATTCTTTCTAAAGATTAAATTACTCTTTAAAATAAAGTTAAATAATTTATTACCTTAATTAACTCTAAAGTATAAATTAATTTAATTTTATAATAGTTCGTTATTAAAAACGATTTAGAATTTTATAACACTACCTTACTACTAGCTAAAGTAATTAACGGGCAAAGTATATATTACTATAACGCGTATTAATTAAATTATTAAATAGTCGATAGTTAGGGTTAAGAGTATAAATATAATACTCTATTCTATACTATAAATTTTAAAGAAATAGACGTTATTCTAGGTATACCTAAATTACATTAATTAAAAATATTAATTAATTCTAAAGCGGACTAAGAGCGGTTTAAAACTAATTCTAGTAATTTATAAATTAAAGAACCGGCTAAATTTACTAATAATCTTAAAAATAAACTAAATATATTCGCGGTTATATACGCTACGGTAGTATAAAACGAATAGGAAGAACTTCTTAATCTAAAGATTCTTAAGGAATTTATAAGGTTTTATAATATTTTTTCTAATAAAAAGGCGAGTACCTTATTTATTTTTAAATAAAAGGATTACGCTATTAAAATAAAGATTAATAAAGAACCGCTTTATAAACCTCTTTATAACTTATCTTAAATTAAATTATCGGAGTTACGGCGCTATTTAGAATCCTTACTTTATAAAAATTAAATCCGTTATTTAACTTCTTTAGCCGGAGTATCTATTCTTTTTATACCTAAAAAGAATAATAGGTTACGTCTTTATATTAATTATCGGGGCTTAAACGCGGTAATAATTAAAAATTAATATTTATTACCCTTAATCACCGAGATATTAGACTGTTTATACGATTTTAAAATCTTTACGAAATTAGACTTAAAGGATACTTATTATAGGATCCGGATTAAAGAAAGCGATAAATAAAAAACTATTTTCTAAACTCGTTATAATTACTTCGAATATTTAATTATACCTTTTAGGCTCGCTAATATACCGGCGATATTTTAAATTTATATTAACTATATATTTATAAATTTAATAAATATAATATACGTAGTATATCTAGATAATATCCTAATTTATATTACTAATCCGGCGGAGTATTAACGGTATATTAAATAAATATTTAAATAATTACGTTAATTCTAGCTATTTATTAACTTTAAGAAATATTAATTTAATACCGAAACGGTCGAGTTCTTAGATTTTATTATATTTATTAATAGGGTAATTATAAACCTAGAATATATTAAAACTATTAAGAAATAACCTTAACTAAAAATATATTAAAAAGTATAAGTCTTTTTAGGCTTCGTTAAGTTCTATAAACGGTTTATCTATAATTATTTTAATATAATTACGCCGTTTACTAGCCTATTTAAAGATAATAAGGTAGGTAAGAAAATAAATCCGTTAAAATAAATAGACGGCGCTACGGAAACGTTTTAAATCTTACGAGATATATTCGTAAACGCGCCTTTTCTACGTTATTACGATCTAATTGAATAATTATATATAGAGACGGATACTTCTAACTTTAACCTTAACTTTATATTATTATAATAAAATAAAAATAATTATTAGCGCCCTATAATATTCTAGTCGCGGAAATTAAATCTTCTAGAATAAAACTATAAAACCTATAATTAAGAATTACTCGTTATCGTAGTAGTAATAAAATAATAATAATACTATCTAGAAGGTAGCCCCTATTATATTAAAGTCTAAACTAATTATAATAACTTAAAGAGTTTTATAAAATAAAAGAAACTAAACTTTAAATAAATTTATTAGGTATTTAAATTAATTACCTATAACTTTAAAATCTTCTATCGGGCTAGGAAATTAAATCCTATTAATATACTATTATAGCGCTTTAATTATAAAGGAGTATCGCCGTTAAATACTAAATTATTATTAACGCTTTAGAATAAACTTATTCTTTAGACTAGCGGTTAATTATCGGAAGGAGATAAAGAAATAAAGATATATTAATAAAGCGGGGAGCTAGTATTCTACCGAAAAATACGTAAAATGCGTTTAGATCTATTTAGCTTATATACTAGCCCTAAAGATCGTTTTAATACCTACTTTCGTTAAGAGTTACTAAGAGTAGCCTTTTCCTATTAATAATTATTATTTACTATCTTATACGGTTATATTAAATACGAATACGCGCGAATCGTATCGGGCGATTATATTATAGTTGGAGTATTATATTTATTAAACGCGTAAGTTACTATTAATAGATCGTATTTAATAAATATATATATCGCTATTAGGATAATACGTTTATTAAATATATAAGTCTATATTATCGTCCTATTTATTTATATCGTTATTTATAATTTTATCGACTTTAACGGTTTCTTTATTTTTATTATCTTATTAATCTTTAATAATTTCTCCGTCGTAACCTAAATCGCCGCCCTTACCACTACCGCTATTATTATTAATATTATATAAATTTACGCGTTTAATATTAAATATACGTTTATTAGAGTTCTGTAAATAATTATTAATTTTATTCGATATATAATTATTATCTACTTCTTTCCGATTTCCTTACTATATTATTTAACTAATATACTATTATCTATTAAACTTTACGTAAATTATATTATTACTCTTATTCTTCTTTAATTTTACTCTTTTTAAATTTTATTATTACTCGTAACTTCTTCCCTAATTATTTAATATAAGTTTTATATTTATTTTTATTATCGCTCGATATAATCGAGTTAATATTATTTCTTTTATATTAAACCCGATTAGGTTCTTCCGGTATAAAGATAATCTAGAATTCCTTAAATCTTTATAATTTAAAAATAATTTAATCTTCTAGTTATTTTTCTCCTTATATAATATTAAGGGTATATTTCTCTTTAAGGATAAAAGCCTTATACGAGCCGCTTTACGCTTTAGCTTTTATATTATTATCGGGTTCTTTTATTTTAACGGAGGTTTATTTAAGATTCCGTAATAAAGATAAAAGCGAGTCGGGGGCGATATTTTACCGTAAATAATAAATTAACTAGGTCTAAGATAATTATACTTTATTAAATTTATATATTAAGAATTTAATACCGGTGTTCGGGTAGTAGTAATGATTAGGGGTATTAAGATATATAGGTTATAAAGAGATAAATTATAAATACCTAATTAATTTATTTTAAGGTTATCGTTTTACGCGTATTAATTTATATACCTCTCGCGTTATTAATTAATATAAAAAGATTACCTTAAAACTTATTATCCGAAAGATTAATTTATTCGTCGTTATTTAAACTATTAACGAAGGGTAGATTATATATTTAACGACTACCGAGGTCTATTATAACCGTATTATTATTAAAGTCGAATCTTTTTATATTTTTAATAATATCCTTTACTCCCTTTAATAATACTTTACGAATATAAATTTTATATTTTTTATCGTCGAGATTTATTTATACCCTTTATATTCTTCTTTATTAATTTAATACGGACTCTCGTTAACTAGTTATAATATATTTATCGGTAATAAAAAAGAATATAAATATTTATTTTAGGCCCTCTCTTTTTTAAATTTCTCGATTTTATACTCTCTAATAAGGTACTCCGAGATAATATATATTATTATTATAGTAGTAAATATAATTAAAAGATCGGGGAGGGGTTTAAAGAATTTTTTTATATTCTCTTCGTTAATAAAACTATTCTTCGATAATTTAAATATTATATAAACGAGTACTTTTATTAGAATAGGGTTCGTTTATTTATTTATTTTATTATTAATTTATACTTTTATTAATTATATTATTAAACTAGAGTATATCTTATATCGAGATATATAAAAGTTTAGCGATATAATAATCTAGCGGCGAAGGAGATTACGTTTTATTATAAATTATTCTATATATATATAATAATTATTATAGTTTATACGATCGTTAAGGCGTAGGCGCGCTATTATTTAAAAAAATCGAATAATTATACACTAGGTTAACTTTAATATAAAATATTTATTTAAATAAATTAAATTTTTTATACTTCGGTTAAGGTAGGCCGATTATCGACTTTATTAAATTTAGTTCCGATTTTAAACCCCGAGTTCTTAATTACGACCTCTTATACGTATTATATCCGATTATTAATTTATTAAAGGTTATTATCCGGCTAAAACTCTCTACCTTTACCTAAATTACGGGTATATCTAGTTAAAACGATCGCTTTTAAAAACTTCTCGCAGTTAGGAACGATAATAATATATATTTTACGAAACTTTACCTTCGTCTAGTATTTCGTACTACTCTAGAGGTAAAGATTATATTTATATTAATTCTTATAAATATTAAATAATCGTAGAATATAGATTAATTTTACCGCTAGAGCCTCCCTTTATTTAATCTTTTATAAAATAATTTACTTACGGTAACTCTAGCCTATAGTTAAATTAATTAGATTCGATTATATATAGTCCGAGATATTTATTTTTATCTTTATACGTTTATTATCTAAGAAAGCTTTAGAGTAACTCCGTTTTTCGTTATTTCTAGACTATTTATTCTCTTTATCGTTAAAATCCGAATTATTATAATTATATTCTAATTCCGAGTTAAATTAACGATTATTCCGTTATAAATCTTTATAGGATATATTATCTTTATAATAATCCTAAAAGATAACTAGATTAATATTAAATATCTCTTAACTATAAATCGTAAGTTTTACCCTATTAAATAATATATTATTAAGGTATAAATTACGAACTTATATATTATTTTAATCGGATTAAATAAAGCGGAAGAAGGGTATTAAAAAATAGTAATTATTAATAAAAGTAGAATTCACGCGGTCGGGGGAAAGGGGGGAAATTATTTATTTTTAGGAAATTAAATTTAATAGAATTAAACTTTAGAGGTCTAATCCTAGTTTATTAAATATAACTAATATTTATTAAACGTTATAAATATTGATTCTCGAGGTTTATACTAAAGAAGCCGGTTATCTTTAGTTATTAAATTTATTATTACGATTAATACTCTTTTTCCTATTTAAATTTAATACTTTCTTAATTATATATCGAGAGCCTCGCCGCCTAGGTTATTTAAGTTTCGGTTAAAGATCTCGGTCCTTTAGGGGGGGGGGCTTATTACTATATATATTATATAGCGCTCGATTAATAACTCTTAAATATTAAAAGAAAAATATTTAATACCTTAGGTATATATTTCTATTAGCGCTACTCTTTATTCTTATTCGTTAAAGATAACTATATTTAATAGACTAGGGCGGGCGTAGATAATCGTATTTTTTTTATTATTATAACCTAGGTCGGTTTTAATTAAAGATATAAATTTTTTAAAGTCGAGGTCGTTTATATTTATTAACCCCGTATATATACCACTCTTCTAAGTATCCTAAACTATATAGATTATACTCTAGTTTATACCGTTTTTAATATATAATATTATATAGCGGATAAAATTAATCCGATTAATATTTTTATTTATATAAGTAGAGTTCGGCCTATTATTTAATTCTTTTAATAACTCGGCGCTCGAGAGTCTTTAATCTTTTTAGGTATTTATATAATATTATTTAATCTTTACCCGCCTCCTTTTATTATAGTTATTTCTTTAAACGAGGAAGAGTAAGTACCGGTCCTTTTATTATTTAAGAATATCGCCGAATATATAGGCGAACTCGTTATAAATACTAGCGAAAATAAGTCGTAGATAATCTTTTATATTTATTATATTTAGTCTTTAACCTAAAAGACCTATAACCTCTAATTATTTCTATAGTCGCGTAAAAATTAATAAATATATAATTTTATTAATACTTAACTTCGCTTTTATAATCTTCGCCGATTATATTATATTATTAAAGTCTTTTAAATTCATTCTTAATTAGCCCGTCCCTAATTACTATAAAAATTATATTTAATAATCTTCCGTATATCCGTTAATATCGAGGTATTACTTTATTATTTATTTATTCCGGCGGTAAAATCGGGTAATAAGAAAAAGACCGAGCCCTAGCCCTAATTAATATAAGAGTAATTAACCTATATCTTATAGTAAAACGATTTCTTATTATTTATAATCGAATATATTATAATTTACCCCCGTAACTTATCCTATAATATTTATTATTTTAGTTATTCGCGCGTAATTTATAGGTTAAGTAGTATATTATAAGTTTAAATACTATATTAATTATATAATCTACCTTCGCCTATTATAATTATAGTAAATTTAATTATTTATTTATATCCCTTATATTAGAAAGTCCTCGTCGTAGATTAAATTATATAAGTCTTAATCGGTATAGTTATTAATATAAGATATATTATCTTTTCTTATAGTCTTACTTATATATACCGGTATAATATATATACTCTTTATAATTTTTATTATAGGGATAATTTAACGCCCCTCGAGTATTCTCCGTTTAGTAACTAAATTTACCGGTTATAATTCTACCTCTACTATATTATAAGTTTTATACGGAGAGCCTTTATTACGGATTTTTAAAAAATTAATAAGGGTATAATTATATTAGAATAGTTTACCCTTAACGTTTTAATAATTTATATCCGATATCGTTAAGAAAAACCGGAGCTAGGTAGGACTTTAATTATAAAAAGAAATTATATAAAACTACGATTATACTTTTTATATTAAAATATAATTACGTCTCTACTCTCCTTAACTCTATTAATTAATTTTATATATTACGCGGTTCGTAATTAAGTTTTTTAGATTTTCCGAATCTTTCCCGTTTAACTTCTAGTATTATAAGGACGGATAAAGATAAATAAAATATAAATCGACCTAGGTAGGATTAATTTCTCTCCCGTTTATAATTTTAATAATCGTCGGTTCTTTACCCCTCTTTTACTGGTATTAATATATATAAATAACTAGTACCTCTAAAAAATATTCGATATATAATTTCTTTTATATTACGGATAATGGGTATTAATATACGATATTAAGTTTTACCCCTAAAGCTCTGTTCCTTTTTTAAGACTTTAGATTATATTAAAATCTAAATAATTAAATCCCGCGATTAAGTTTTAATACTTTAATTATAAAAGTTACTATTTTTAAAATAAATAATCTTATTATAAAATAAAATAAATTATCCTTTATAACTAGTATTCGTAGGTAATAAAAAGCGTAGCGGATAAATATTCTTAAAAGGCCTCTCGTTTATTAATTAACTCGAAGAAAGATTTAATTAAATAACGATATATTACTTCCCCGTATTCGGTATTATAGTTATCCGTAGCGCCGAATATTCGAATTTACTTTACGTAATACGTTATTATATAGAGCTTTAAGATATTAAAATAATCGTTCGGGTTTACTCCGTTATTTAGTTTATATTAACGAAAATAATCCTTTAGTTTATTAAAATAATAAAGTACGTTTTAAAGATATCCTAGTATCTTATCGTCGTATAAATAATATTAAGTAATTAATATAAAGTTTATAAATACCCGTATATAATAGAGTTCCCTTTTATATAAGTCGGCTAGTAGCGGAGCGATTACTAGTATTAATTATTATATAATAACTCTTCGGTCTTTATTTATCTATTATACGACGGCGTTATAGTATTTATAGTTCTTTAAATTATAGAAGGTTAGAATGATACGAAATCTTTTATCTAATTATATTATTTTTAGCGCGTTCTTTAGTTCTACCTTCGCCCTTTTTAATTTCCTAGTAATAGGCGCGCTCTCCTCGATAACTAAAATAATTTATTTAAAGAGATAATTAACCGTACCTTTAAATAATTAATATAATATATCGACTAGTATAGTTTTATATATATTAACCGTAGTATATAACTAAGTAAAATTATATACTAGATATACCTATTAATTATTATTCTCTAAGATATTTTCTTTACGTTATCGCCGAATTTAAGATTAAGTAAAAGAGTAGGTTCGGAGGCGTTATTTACCTTAGAGGTTTCCTTATTCGTTTAATAATATTATATAAATCGTATATTATCGGCCGCTTTTAACTCCTATAATTAAAATTTACTCTTTATAATTTATTATAAAGCCTACGATAATTAGATAATAGGATCGGATTTTTTAGTTTATATATATAATAGGGAGACTTATAATCACTACGGTTCTAATCGTTAATTTAAATTTAGGATTTTAAAATTATCTTAAGTAAAAACTTTTATTATATTTATAATCGAGTATAATTAATATAAATTTATATTATATATCGGATTTAATATATTCGCCGTTATTAGGTATAATAAATAGAAGTCCTAGGAGTATTAAACCTAACTATTTTTAACCTCGCCGTATTTATATCTTTAAATTCCCTATAATAAAATAAATTAATTATACGACTAGATTACTCTTATATTATATAAGTAAAGTCTTATTTATAGAAAGAAATAGTAGTATTACAGTAACTTTATTAGGAAGTTTCTCCTATATTTACTATTACTAGTCGCCGGTATATATCTCGGTATATACGCGCTTATTATTATTATTATATTAGTATACGGGTTCAAATATTATTTTATTTTTAAACGGCCGGTACCTTAAAAGAAATCGGAGGGCCTTAATAATATCTCGATATAAAATATCGTAATCCTTTAACTCGGTCCCCTAAATCTTTAATTAAATATTAAATATTTATTTTATCTATTTATCTTCGTCGATACTAAATATAATACTATTTTATATTTCGGTTAGGTTATCGGTATTCTTATAATTAAAGAGGCTATATAGTAATTCGAATCGAATATTATAGAAAAATTTATCGCGACCGTTTTTAGTTACTTTTTCCTCGTAAAATCATTAGGCGAGCGCGTAGTTATATATACTCGGAAATAAATAATATACTCCTCTTATTTTATTAATAGGTTAAAAATAATTATTAAACTTTATAAAGTTAATATTTACTTTATCGGGTTTAATATTTATCTCTACGCGACGACTACTACCTTTTATAAACGTTTTTACCCGAATATATAAGGATATAAATAAAAGACCTTTACGCCCGATATTAAAGGATAGAATTAATAATTTCTCTTATTTATTATACTTTAAATTATTATAATTAAGCCGGTTCGAGGGCGCTTAATAAATAATAATCTTTATATTTATATCGACGTCTTTTATATCGACGACGAAAGACCCTATATTAATTCCTTTTATATTATTTATTTTTATAACCTCGTCGTCTCTTTAGGTATACGTCGTTAGTTTTATCGATTACGGGAGTTACCGAGGTAAAGAGGGTAAGACTCGCGGTTTTTTATATAAATAATTATCGACGAAGACTTTATAATACGGTAGGTATTTATTAAATTTATTAAAGTTTACGAAATTCCGCCTATAATACTTATATATACGTAGTACTATAATATCTATTTACCGCGGTAATATTATCGCTTTATAATTATTATATTATATATATAATTAGGTAAGATCGGATATCCGAAATAAAGATTAAAAAGAGGGTATTCGATAAACGAGTTCGATATTTATTAAATATACTTTCCTATATAATATATATTATTAAATAATATTTAATTTATTTCCTACTGATTTATAGTCTTCCGTATAATAATAAAAGTAAATTCTTCGAATAAATATATAGGTAATATCTAGATTTATTATATAATAAAACTTTAAAGGCTACCCGCCGCGAGCCGATTTATATTAATAAATAAATAGTATCTTAGTAGTTTAATATTTAGATTTTTTAAATCCTTATCTTTAGAATAGTCTATTACTAGATATTCCGCCGATATTAAAGAATAACGGTTTAATTTATTTATAATTTCATTAGTTTATATATATTTAATCTTCCCTATTATCTAACTTATTAACTATACTCGGGATTAAAGTTATTAATAATTATTATAATAGAATAAATAGAAGGAGTTATTACTAAAAGATCCGAGACGTATATACGTTCTTTACGCCTATACCGATAATAAAAGACGGAGTAATATAGCTCCGAAACCCTCCCCTATTAAGAAAGTAAAAGTATTAAGGATTAATAATAACGATAAATCGTAAAGGCCTATAAATAATATTTAATTTATAACTATAATAAGTAGTAACCTATAATATAATATAAACGATATTAATAATCGGTTTCTCGAAGGTTTTTATATTACGCGTTAAATAAAAATCTTCCTAGTTAGCTCGAAAATGAATTTAAACTAAACCTTTCATCTCTTCTTAATAAGATTTAGTCTTTATACTACCAATATTCTTAATCTATTAATTCGTAAAAGGAATAAATAATTTATTTATAAATTATCTCGACTCGCTTTTTATTTAATTTAACCGTATAATTATATCGAGAATATATACGATTAAATAGAAGGGTTATTAGGGCTACGGATATTTACTTCTAATTATAAAGAATATATCGGCTTTAATAATCGAGTGGGTATTTTATTTATAAATATCCTTCGTATTATTATTATAATTAATTATAAATAAGCCGGACCCGTTAAGCCTAAAATCGGTTTTAAGAAATATACTCTTATAATTAAAGCGAGTATTAACACTAATACTTTTATTAACGGCGAGTAAACCTTATTATTATTTCTAAAAAAAAGGCGGGTATAAAGTATAAAGTTATTACCGTCGAGCCCGATCTAATTAATAATAAGAACGTTAATAGTAATATTACTATAGAAGATATTACCGTTATTAATAAAAATACGATTACCGAAGGTACTCCCGTTAAAAAGAAGTATATTTATAATTATAAATTTAAATACCTTAAAGCTCCTTTAACTAAACGCGCCGAGAAATACTTTATAATTATAGTAACCTTCGAGGATAATAATACTACTAGTATAAACGTTTAACTCGCGGATAAGAATTAATATAAAAATAAATTTATTTCCGGAAATTTAATTAAGGAGGAATAAGAGGATAAAGATTATCCTTTAAATAAAAAGTTACTATTTCGTAGGTTAACGGGGGTTTTTATAATAAATATTAATAAAGGTCGTATCTTATATCGAATCGTTTTAAGGTATAATTTAATTAATTTATTCTACTCGGCGGTTTATAAATATAAAGCCCGAATATAAAGTTATTAAATAATTATAATTATTTCTCTTACTTTTATCTCTACCGAAGATTATTTATCGAGGGTTAATTTATAAAATAAAATCGTAATAACGAAACTAAACTATAATCTTTAATATATTAATTTATTTAAAATCGGACTCTTTAATCTTACTCTTTTTACCGCCTTATTCCCGAGTACCTCGGTAATAATAACCGGCGAATACACCGGTATTTATATATATTAAGGTATTTATTATATAACGAGTTAACGTTTAAAATACCCGCCGATTAAGACGTTTATTATCGTGAAATCTATATTTTTATATTATATTAATTACCTACCTTAAAACGGTACGAGCTTCTTAGAAATTATTTATCTAAAATCTATATAGATATCTAACTATAGATACCCTACTACTAGAAATCTTACTTCTTATAAATATTATTAATTAGTTATAAAAAGTAGGTTACTACGATTAATATTTTACTTTATTTATTTAGCTTTAAATACGGCTACGCTATAAAGAGTTTAATATATTTTTAATTATTATAAATACTTTTATACTTTTATTTATTAACTATAATACTTCTACCTCTTTATTTATATATAATTACTATTAATAAAAGTAATTATATACGAGGAATTACGAGCCTTATAAATAAATAATTATTATTACTTTAGGATTCCGTTAATAGACTCCGTAGTCTTATTTTATTAAATTTAATCTATATTAAAGATCCTTATATCTTAAGTTATTTATAATTTATTTTATTTTTTATTTAATTTCCTTATATAATCGCCGAGTTAGGAGTAATAATATAAGGAGAGATTACCTTTTACGTAAATAAATAATTATTATTAATAAGAATCTTAATTAACGGACTTTATAATTTCGTTTTTTTAAATTTTTATTTATTTTATACCCCTTTATACTTTAGGTAATAATATCTTATTAATTTATTATATTAAATAAATAATAAATTATAGCTACTCGCCTAGATAAAGATAACCCCGGTAAAATCACCGGCGATATATATATAGATCTTTAGATTATCGAGCGCGACGAAGTCGATAATCCTATTAAAGAGCGAGTTATATCGGGGTTTATCGGGGTCGTATAAATTAATATAAAATATAACTAAAAGAGCTAGACGAGAATCTTTAAATTTATTATTAATATAATTAAAGTAATTAAAACTAAGGCTAGGGTCGCTATATTTAATAATATATTATAAATATAATTCTTAAAGATTTCTAGGGTTAGGTTTTTTCTTTTTAATATAATTTAGTATTAATATTAATATCTAGAATCTAATTTATCCCCCTTTTTAAAGAGGTCTCCTAATCGATATATTAATATATTAGGTTTACTACCTTTTTTACTAGGCCGGTAGGTTATTTTATAATTAAAACGGGATAAAAACTCGTTTTATCTTATTTAACGGCGAGATAATACTTTAGATAAAATAAAATATTTAAAAGCCTTATAATTAGATATTATTTCGATAAAAAGAGTAGATCCCTTTAGTTTAAAATATTATTCCTCGAATATAAAGATAATTACTATAAACCTTTTATTATAGATTTTATAATTATACTCGGTAGAGTTATATTTCTTTAAAAAATAAATAATAAAACGAAGGATATTTTAATCGTCGTATTAAAATAAAACGCCCCTAAATATATAATTAGACGTATTTATTTCTATTATAATTTTACGGTCGGGGTCGAAATAAACTAAGATAATATCGGAGGTAAAAACCTTTTTTAAAGTATTAAAAGTTATTTAATATCGAGTACTTTATTCGAAGACGATATCTTTCTTAATTAAGGCTATAAATAGTATAGCGAGTTTATTAAAATTATAAATAAAACGCCGATAAAAGTTAGCGAATCCTAGGAAACTTTAAATATCCTTAATATTAATTAATTATAATTAATTTAAGATAATATCGATTTTCTTTAAATTTATTTTAATTTCTTTAATAATAATAATTAATCTTAGGTATATAATTTCCTTAATATAGAAATTATATTTAATAATATTTATTTAGAGTCCCGCCTCGCGGAGTTTTTAAAGAATATATTTAATATAGATTTTATACTCTTCCTCGATATCGTTATAAATTAAAATATCGTCGAGATAAACGGTATAAGTTTCGTCGAGAAATTTATAAAGAGTATCGTTAATATAGTACTAGAACGAGGTAAGGTTATTATATAATTTAAATAATATAATAAAATATTTAAATAGGCCGAATCGGGTATAGAATATTATAAATTCTTCGTCGCCCTCCTTAACGCGGAGGCGATTAAAAGTAAATATAATATTTAATTTAAAAAATACTCTAATATAATTTAATCGATTTAAGGTTTCTAAGATTAAGGGTAAAGAGTATTTATTCTTTATAATAATAATATTTAACCCTCGGTAATTAATATAAAAATATAGGCCTTTATTAAATTTCTTTACGAATAAAATAAAGAACGCGGTATAAAAATAATTAACCCGAATAAAATCTTTATTAAGATTTTTATCTAGGTAACGGCGGAGTTTTAGAATTTTATTATAATTTATATTATATAAACTAGACGACGGAGGTTATAACCCTTCTTTAAATTTAATAATATAATTATATAACCGATATAAGGGTAAGGTATTAGCGTTTTTTAAAAAAATATTTAAGAATTTATAATACCGCGTAGGTAGGATTATAGTTAAGTTAATATTCTTATTATCTCGATAAATTTAAAACTTTTCTTAAATAATAACGGAGGCGAGGTAAAGCTTTTTATTTATTTTAAATATAACTCGGTTCTAGGTTTAATTATAAATATTTAATTTAAGATTTTAATTAAGGCGGGGTTTAGTTTTATAATATTTAGATTCTTAATAAAATTAAGTATTTAAGGTCGAGATTTCTTCTAAAATACCTAAAAATCGATCGATTTCTATAAATAATAAATTAAATATAGTTTACTCGTTAGGCCTAACGAGCCGGGTAAATAGTCGAGATTTTATCTTATATATATTAAGAGTAATTAGGTACTAGGTTCGTTATTCTTAATATTAAAACTTAAAATAAAACGAGGTTAGGCTACGATATTTAATCTTAAATATCTTTCCTTATTTAATAATAATAACGATATAATTATACTCGTTATTATAGCTAGTTCTTATAGGAATAAATAATTAAAACTAAAACGGGGAAAACTCCTTTTAAATCTAGATTTATTATTAATAAATCTAGAATTAAAGTAACTCCTCTTAAGTTTTAGGTTATTTTATACGAGTACTAGACTAGATTAAAAACTAGGTTTATTTCTAATAAACCTAGGACTAAATTAACTTTTTTTAAATCGAGGTTTACTTTTTATAAATTTAGGATTAAATATATTATTAATAAATTTAAAACTAAAGTAACTTCTCTCGAGTCGGAATTAATTATTTAATAATAATATTATCGTTTATAAATAATAACGGCTCTTTATATATTAATAACTTCTTTTAAATCGGGGTTTACTCTACGCGGGTATTAAATAAAACTAGAGATTAAGATTTTTAAATTTAGAAACTTTCTTAAGATATAAAAAAGAGTTTATTTTTTACGAAGATTTTTACGGGATTAAGGGTATAGTTTCTTAAATAAAAATATAAAACGAAAATTAAGGAATTATCTAAGAAATCGGTAATAACTTTATAACGGTAGAGGTATAATAGGCCGATTATAACGGGGTATTAATTAAATTTAATAACGAAGAAAATTATTCGTTTTTAATAATTATAAATATTTAAAATCGCTTCTACGATATAAATAATATATTTTATAACGGTAGGTATATTATTAAAAAGTCGGATAATATAAAGATAACGAAGAAAGCGAAGGAGTAGATACTAGGTATATATAAAATTATAATCGATAAAAAGATAACTAGATATACTAGTATTAATTAAAATTTAAATTTAAATTCGGGACTAATTATTCCGTAGTTAATAAGAAATAATTATATATTTATTACGAAAAGTAAGGTCGGTTTTAAAAAGCTATATAATAAATTTAAATAAAAACCTAGTTAATAACGAAAGTAAATTAAACGATATAATCGATAAATAAAAAGATATATATAGGGTTCTAGGTATCTATAATCCTAATATACGACTTTATACCGGGATTATTCTTTTCCCGCGTTTAAAATAACTCCTTCTATAACGCTCTCGTTATCGTCGATAATAGTTATAATACTAGATCGGAGGCTAGCTAGTTTAATTAAATAAACTCTTATATTATACCTAAACGATTTATAATAAAAGTAAAGTCTCTATTTCTTATAAATAACCTTAATAACTAGGGTTCTTATTAATTTACCTTTAATAATAATTTAGGTAGAATCGAGATCTATTAATTCCTTAAATAAAAAAGTTAAAACTACGAGATTAAAAATAAAAATACTCGTTATAATAAAGCGGGTTATAGGGGTAGAAGTTAATAAAGATATAATAAACCTCTTTAAGATTATTCTAATTTAATAAAAATAATACTTTAACGAGGTAGACGGTATTTAATCTACTAAAGTTCTTAGTCGATTTCGGAGTATATACGGACGTATTTATCGAAGGTATAGAATTATTAATTATTAGTTTTCCTCTAAAAGATAAAGGCCTATTAGGTAATATAATTAATATTATATTTTATAATATTAATTAAGGATTCGTTCTTTATTCGAGAATATTCCTTCTTTTATATAACGAGGTTAAAGTATTTATTAAAAAGTATAAAACTTTATTTAAATTCCCGGATATAATTCCGAGTATTCTTTTATTTAAACGGGTTATTATATACTTCCCGTAGTTTCTTTCGTTAATCGGTAAAGCTAGTTAAAATATAAAGACCCTTTTTTTAATAATAATTTATTAAATTAAAGGCCTTTTTACCGATAACTAATTTAAACTCTATATAAACGATCTTATTATTATCGGTAGGGTAACGATTATAATTAATATATATTCGCTATATTAATATTTACTCTTAAATATCTAATTTATTTTAATCCCTTTTATATTCCGAGATATCTAGGAGCTTTTCGGATCTAGGAGGCGTTCGAGATCGTAAAGAAATAAATTATTAAATATTTAAAAAAGAAGATAAGCGTAGGCTTATAATAATAATATTATTAAAAATATTCTTATCGAATACCTAAAGCGGGGGTTAAGGTATAATTTAAATTATAATAAATACGGCCTAAATTATTACTTAAACGATAATATAAATTAAAGATTATATATCTAGCGTAGGAGGAGGAAGAGGTATAAATAAGAATAAAATATTAAATAAAAAATTACTCTCGACCTAAATATATAGGTAGTCGAAGGTATTTAGGAAACTAATAAAATTATTCTAAACTTCGGCGAGGAATTATTATACGCGGTCTTCGGGGTTAAGGGGTTAATCCTTTATAATAATTATCCTAATATTAAAGAGTACTAGCTAAATAATTAATCTTTTATAATATTAAAAAACGGGATTAATATTTAAAGGTTTATTAAATTAACGACTAAGTTTATTAAATTATAACCTAGTTATAATATAGGAGTAGGTTAAGATAAAAGATAAAGAACGAAAATTAGAGTAGGGCCAGCTATTATCTAAATAAAAGCTAGTATATAAAGTACTTATTTATTTCCTATCCCGACTATATTAAAATAGAAATAGGGAAACTAGCTTAAATTTAAATTAAATCTAAAATAAGTTAAGTTAGGTTAAAGTAGGTAAAACTATATTATAATAAATTTACGAGATTAGTAAAATTAAATAGGAGGCGTAGGCGTTATATATATATATTATTTAACTCGAGTTTTTATATAATTATACTATTTTATTTAAAAATATTAAAGATTTAAATTAATATAGATTAGTTTCGAGAGCGAAACTCTTAAAAAGAGAGGTAATTATTATATTATACTAAAACCAACTTTATAATAACTATTAAATATAATATATAGATTTTATAAAGAGTGTATACGACGTAATTATACTATTTATATTATAATATTATATTATAGTTTCCGATACTCCGGAGTTTTCTTTAGAAATAAAAGGCTCGAAACTCTTACTTTAATTCTTTAGAAATTAATTCTATTATTTAAACCTTAAGATTATTTTCCTACTAAGACTTTATATTTACTTTTATATTATTATAAATACCCTAGGTACTATAATTTAATAAATACTATATTTATAAAAAAGACTTCGGATTTAAAAACGTATTATATATTTATCTCGAGGGTCGAGAATAAAGTAGAAATACTAGTAAAGAAATTTACTCTAAATATTTAATAATAAATATTATTTAGAAGAGTTAATAATCTTTAATAATTAACGAAAATATAAAAGTTTATTACTAGGTCAAAACAAATAATAAATTACTAAAATAATAAATTATTATTATATTAAAACTACGACTCTTCTAAAAATACGGGAATAAGATAAATATTTAGGAAATACTAGTATATTAATACTCGAATCGGCGTAAACTCTAAAATTAAATTAGAAAAAAACTATAAAATATTAATTATAAAGTAATTATTATTAATTATAAATTTAAAATATACTTTTTTCTAAAAGTTAGAATCCGTACTATAATAACCTTACTTTAAATTACTAGTATTAATATTAATTATATTATTTCTAAATATATCGTTACCTCTTTATATTTCTTTAAGAAAGATAAAAGTAGTAATAAAATAATAATCGAAGCCGTCTTTAAAGAAATCTATATTATGAATAATTTTGAAATAGATATATATATATATTAATATAAATATTATAATCCCTAAAGGAATTAATTTATTAATATCTCGTCGAGTATATTATATTAATAATAACAATATAAAATATATAAATATAAACCGGCTAGTATATACTACGAAAATAAAAATTATTCCCTTATAAGTAGTCGCAATTATCGAGGTTTATAAACTCGTTTTATCAGAGTAGGATTACTTCTTCGAATTAATAAATATTAATTTATATCTCTTTATTAAAATTATAAACGACGGGATAAAGTCGATACTTATTATAAATAAAACTAATAAATATATTAAAATCTCTAGAAATATAAAACTAGGCTAAATAGTCGAGGTTTAATTCGATAATTATTATAATATTACTACCGGTAATAACGATATTCGCGAGCTCGCTATACGAAGGTCTCTTTAAGAATATAAAGAAATATTTATTAAAAACGCGTTTAATAACGCGGTTATTATAAATACTAATTTATTACTTTTTAAATAATCTTTAAAGAGATAAAAAATAAAGAATCTAATAAATTCCTATTCTTTTATTCCGTTAATAAGGATAATTATATTTATAAAGAATGAAATCCTTTTAAATAATATAATTATTTATAATAAATAACTAGAGTTAATAAAGATTATTAATTAACTCTTTATATTTTAAGTAGAAGGAGACTTTACTAATATTCTAAAAAACGAATAAATAAATATACTACTTCGCGCCGACTAGGAAGATAAAATATTTAAAACGATATATATTTATTTTATAAACAACGAGAGTCGGAAGATTATTAACGAAATCTTTAATAAATTCTATATTTAGAGACGATTTAAATAAATAATATAAATTATTTTATTTAACTTCCTAATTTTTATTATTTAGACTATAAAATCAATTAAAATTAAAAAGAGTTATATTATTATTAATATTCAAAGTTTAAATATTATAATTATAATAGACGTTTATTATTTATTTTTATAAAATAATATAATTAACGCCGTTAGAAATTATTATTAAATTATTATTATCGACGAAGTTAATTTCTTCTATTAATAGTATATACAATTCAAGAATAAATATAAACTTACCGTTATATTATACCGCGGCTAGGAAACTTTTAATATTATAATAATAAAATTCAAAAACTCGCCTACGTATATATAATAATAAATAAATCGAATCCTACGTAATTATAAAATATTCGCCCGAGTATATATTAATTATATTTCAGTATTCTTTTAGACTCTTAAGAATTATATTTACTAATTATATATAATACTTTTCTTATTCGTTAATTTTAATATTTTAGTTAATTTTAAGAAGGTATTTATTAATTATTAATTAATTATATTATTTAACTAAAAGATTAAATTGTTCGAGTTATTAACTTTTAAAGAATAATTTATAATTATTATATAACTAGTTTCCTCTTAAACGCTAGTAGTTTTTGAAACGTATTTAAAAATAACTAGTTAATTAAAAAATTATATTAAAGATTATACTACTCTAGTTAAATCTTTATAAAATAAAAAAACCGTGTTATTAAATAAAATACCTCTTATAAGTATTTAATAATAGGAATAAATTAAGAAAATAAACTAGTTTTAATTCATTTTCCTTATAGGAGATTCGTTTATTTAAAGTTATTTAAAATACTTTTTCTAAACCTTCTTTTCTATACTATTTCGATAATAAAAAGAGATTGTTTATCGATTTTAATACTAGTAAAGAATTCGATTACGAGGCTATAATTTAATATATTATAAAAAAATTAAAAGATCTTTAACCTAAATAAAAATAAAAATAATTTATTCTTTTCTTTAATTAATTATTTAAAGATATAAAAACACGTTATTAATCTACTAAAAGAGAATTAATAGAAATAATATAAATATATACGAAGATTAAATATAAATATAATTACTTTATTTATAATAAAGATTAATTTACGTATTATATAAAATTTAGATTATATTTAATATTTTTAAAATATAGAGATCCGTTATAAATTTAGTATTAAATATATAGTATTAAATACCTTATCTCGATTATAATAAAAGAATGTAGTTAAGGACTTTCTATAGAGCGACTTAAATATATTTTAAATATATATATATAAAGTTTATATACTAGTAGAAATAAATATATAATTTAAATAAAGATTATTTAAAGAGTATTAAAATAACGATAATTAAATTAAAATAAATTATATACTTAATTATAACGTAGAAACTAGCGAGGATATCCTAGATTTTTTTTTTCGAAGGGGGATAACGACTTAATATAATATACTAATAATTTAATTATTAATCGCGTATATATACTAGAGTATTTATATATACTTTCTTTATATATTAAAGATTTGTTTAATATTATATATTCTAAATTATATATAGGAAGATATAAATACTATAAAATAATAATTAAATATTAGTATATATATAAACTAGACAAAAAGCTAGAGGAGTATTTACGATATTATTTATAATATTAATTATTCGGTACTCCTAGGTATTAATTTTAATAAAGTATTATAATTTATTCTTATACTACTCTCTTCTTTTTATATAATTTTTATCGATTTTATCCTAACCTTATTCTTTTTATAGGAAGGATTCGATAATATTATAATTATTATATATAAATTTTCCCGAAAAGTAACCGCGATTCTAAGGAAATTAATATAGAACGTAGAATAATAAATATATATACTTTTACGTCGTTTATATTTAGTAGATTAAAATATTTCGAAAATTATTCTTTCCGACCGCGACCGGGAGTTTATAAATATTTTATAAAAGATTTTATTTAATAAATTTAAAATAAATTTAATATATTCTACTATTTATATTTATAAATAAATAAATTATACAAGTATATAAATTAAATTATTAAAATTATATTACGATTCTAGATTATTATTTTACAAAATTTCAAAATTTAAGAAAAGATACTATCTTTCGTAATTATATAATATAATAATACGTTTTCCTAGCCTATTAATTATACTCTAAATAAAGTAGTTTTCGATTTTATTATTAATAACGCGTTAGATTTAAGAAGTTAGGGAAATAATATCTTATTAAAAAAGTATTAAAATATAGCGCTATATACGTTATTATACCGTCTTTTTATATAACCGCGGTTCCAATTATCCTTATAACGTATATCGATATAATATATACCGGTCTCGAATATACGAGGGCTTTAATAATTATATATTAATTTAATATACTTTAAGTTTTAAATCTTTAAAGATTAATCTCTTAAATTTATTTATTTATTTATTTAGCCTTTATAATTATTTTATATTTTTTATATTATTTAAACTCGTTAGTTAAATATTAATAAACGAAGTTATTTTATAATTTCAATCTCTCTATCTTTTAAAGGAAAAGATTTATTATTATTATAATATCGAGTTTACCTCTACGCCGAGCGGAGGAGGATATTAAAGATAATTTTAAAAAATAATAAAATATTAATAATCTCTTTTAAGAGTTTATTTTAAAGAAAGATATTATTTTAAAATAATATTTTAAAAGTATTAAAAAAGAAAATTATCGCCTAAAATAAGAACACGAATTAATTATATTAAAGACGCGAAATAATAAACGTCGTAATTTAAACCCGTTAATAATTATTACTAAAATAATATTTAATTAGTTTATTATTTTATTTATTCTAGATATATTTATTAAAGCGAAATTACTTCGCTTTAAAAAAAAAAATTCTTATAAGGATATTAATAAAGGAGAGTATTTATATTAAATTTATAAAATTAATATTAAATTTCTTATAAATCTTAAATACTTTACTTCTAATTAAATTAGAATTATTAATAATATATAATTATTAAGAAGCGACTTTATTACGTAATAATATAAATACTATAATATTACTAATTTAGAGAATATTATTGAATTTAATTAACCGTTATCTCTTTATTTACGAAAAGTAGGAAGAGATAAAATAATCAATTATTTGAAAAGTATTTATATTTAAAATTTATTTAAAGGAGTTAAAGATTTTTTTACTCTTTTTTAAAAAAGAGTATAAAATTAATTTATTTTTAATTAAACTTAGGCCTAAATTAAAAGATAAGATTTTAAATATAAATAATATATTTAAATAAAAGAAAGAAATTCTTATTTTAATTATTATATAAGAAAAGATTTTAGAATATATATATTTAGGCGGCGATTTTAATCTAGGTTCTTATTTAAAGAATATTATGAAATCGAATAAAGAATTTAAAAAATCGAATTATAAAACTAAAGAGAGTTTTAAAAGATAATATTAATATAATATTTACCCCGAATAAAGAGATAAAGCGTAAAGTAGAAATCTTTAATTTTAAGAATATTACTTATTTCTATTATAAGAAAAAGAGTTATTATAAATTTAATTATTTAAATTTTAATATACCGGCGATTTATATCGTTATAATATTATTAAAAAAGAATTAGACCCCGTCGTCGCCTTAGAAGCGAAGTAAGAAAAGTAATTAATAAAAATAACTCTTTCGATTATTATAAAGAGTTAAATTAATCTTCGAGATAATTGAAAGTAATTTACTATTTTATTTAATACTAATACGAGGATTAATTTAAATTTATAGAAATTCGTAGTTTAAAAGAATTTAGGGTTTATTAATAATATTTCATTATTAACGAAGGCGTTAAATAAATAAAGTATATATTACTACGGCGCCTATTAATTAAATTATTAATTAATCGATAACTAGGGTTAAGGGCGAGAGTATAATATTATTTTTTATATTATAAACTAAAAAGACCTTAATATTAATTTTTAAGGATATTTATATTATATTAATTATATATATTATTTAATCTTAAAGTAGAATAATAATAATTTAAAATTAATTTTATTAAATTATAAATTATTGAACTAGTCGAGTTTATCTAATATTTTAAATAAAATTTAAATATATTCGTAATAATATATATTATAATAGCGTAAAATATATTAGGGAATAAACGGGATCTAAAGTTTCTTAAAGAACTATTAAAATTCGATAATATCTTTTTTATTAAAAAGATTAGTAACTTATTTATTTTAAAATAGAGAGATTGTATTATTAAAATAAAAGTTAGAAAATAATTACTTTATAAACCTCTTTATAATCTTAATTGAATAAAGTTATCGGAGTTATAATATTATTTAGAGAATATATCTTAAAAGGGCTAGATTCGTTATTCAATTTCTTTAATTAAAGTATCTATATTTTTTATATTTAAAAATAACGATAAGTTACGTCTTTATATAATTATCGAGGCTTAAATATAATAATTATAAAAGATCGGTATTTATTACTCTTAATTATTAAGATATTAGACTATTTATATAGATTTAAAATATATATAAAGTTAGACTTTAAGGATATTTATTATAGGATCTAGATTAAAAAAGATAATAAATAGAAGATTATATTCTATACTCGTTATAATTACTTTAAATATTTAGTAGGATTTTTTGGATTTTTTTAATATACCCGCGATATTTTAAATATATATTAATAAAGCCCTAATTAGTTTAATAAATATAATATATTTAATATATTTAAATAATATTTTAATCTATAATATTTTAATCTATAATATTTTAATCTATAATATTTTAATCTATAATATTAAATCGGCGGAGTATTAGCGATATATTAAATAAATATTTAAATAATTCTATTAATTTTATTTATATATTTAATTAAGGAAATATCGGTTTAATATCGAAATTATAAAATTTCTAGATTTTATTATATCTACCTAAAGGGTAATTATAAATCTAGAGTATATAAAAATTATAAAGAGGTAGCTTTAACCTAAAAGTTACTAGAATATATAAATTTTATTAGTATTTTATTTACAATTATTTTATTATTACCGCGTCGTTTATTAATTTATTTAAAGATAATAAAGACGATTAAAAATTAAATCTATTTAAATAAATAAATAATACTACGTAGGCGTTTTAATATCTTCGCGAAATATTCGTAAATACGTTATTTCTTTATTATTATAATCTAAATAAATAAAAACGGATAAAAACGGATATCTTTAATTTTAGTTTTAAATCTATATAATTATAATAAGATAAGTAGAGTTATTAATAATTTATAATATTTTAATCGAGGAAATTAAATCTCTCCGAATAAAATTATAAAATTTATAATTGAGAATTACTCTTTATTATAATAATAATAAAATAATATTATTATTATTTAAAGAGTAATTTATATTATATTAAAATCTAAACAAAGTATAATAATTTTAAAGATTTTATAAATAAATAAAAACCAAATTTTAAATAAACCCGATAAATATTAAAATTAACTATTTATAATTTTAAGATTTTTCTCGGGTAGTAAAATTAAATCTTATTAATATATTATTATAATACTCTAATTATAAAGAACGTTATATTTAAATATTAAATTATTATTAATATATTAAAATTAATTTAGACTTTAGATTAACGGTAAGTTATTGTAAAAAAAATAAAATAATAACGATAATTATAGAGTATACTTTTTAGATCGTAGGTATTAAAGTTATAATTTTAAAAAGGGAGATTTTAGTAGTATAAGAAACTATATATAATAATTTAAGAAAATTAATAAAGATACTAATTCGAGAAAAATAATTTATAATAACTTATTAAACTCTTTCTAGGTTAATAAAGACGCGCTATTAATCTATTATTATATTTATAATAAAATATAAATTATAGACTCTAAAGAGTTATTAGAATATAATAATTACTTTTATATATTTAAGAATATAACTTTAAAAAAAGAGTTTATTAAGAAATATTATTATAACTCTTTAATAACTTATTTTGATATTACGAAAATATATAAGTTTTTTACCTATAAATATATTTAGGATAAGAGTCTTAAATAAGTTACAAGTTATATTAAAACGTACGATATTTATTAACGAATTAAGGCTCCGCGATATTATTTTATAATATATTAAATTCGCTTCCCGTTACTATAAAGCCTTAGAAAGGGATTTTTATAAATTTAATTATTAAATTATTATTAAATAAATCTAAAGACGTTATTTATAATATTTTATTAATTATAATAAATTAGTTTACGAAAATAATTAGGTATATATTTTATATTAATAAAATCAATATTACTAAACTAGCGGAAGTATTTTATATTAAAATTGTCTACTATTATAATATATTCAATAATATTATTAATAGTAAAGATTTAGTCTTTACTAGTATCTTTTAATTAGTTATTTATTATTATTTAAAAATTAAGCGGCGCTTAAGTACCGTCTTTTATTTATAAATTAATTAATTAATTAAAATTATTAATTAGATACTAAAGTCTTATTTACGTATATTTATTAATAATAAATTAGTTAATTAAACTAAATTACTATCTATAATAGAATTTATATATATAAATAATTAATATACTTTTATCGAGATAATATTATTTTTTCTTATATATAAATATTATTTTAAAATTCGTTAGGAAATTAAAAATAATTCCTTTAAAGAGAGAGTATTTACTATAAATAATAAAATTAAAATATTATAAATTTTAAAGAATAAGACTACGGATCGTCTTCGTAATTCGTTATAATTCTAATTAAATATTATAATAAATTATATTAACCCTAAATATATAAAGTTAGTAATATAGTAATATTAATAATTAAAAACCTAAATTAAAAGCGCTTAAATAAGAAATTAACTTATAAGTTTATAAAACCTATTCGGATTATTAATAAAATAAGAGTATAAATATACCGGCTATTACTATCTTTAATATATTATATTTATAATATCCTCAATATATCGTTATTTAAATTATATTAACTACGCGATTATAATAACGCGGCGGAATTCTTTATATAAACCCCCGAGTTTATTAATAATAAAGAGTTTTAAGAGGTTAAGGAAATAATTAATAAAATTAAAAATAAAGAAAGTATTTAATATAAAGTTAAATAAATAAATTAAGATAGAAATTATAATTAATAATTAATAAAACGAAGAATTTCTTAGTATTAAAGAACTAATTGAAATATAATAAATTATCGAGTAGTAAATATAAATACGTAGATATAATTAAAAAAGTTAATAAATTATATAAAAAACCGGCGCGTAGTAAACGGATTTAATATTAAATATTATAATATATATTTTCCTTTATATTTACTAGTACTATTATATAAGTTAAGAACTTTTAAACTATCTAAATTATTTAATATAATATATTATAATTATAAGATATCGTATTTAAGAAAATACTTTTATTATAAATATATTTTATATAAATATCTAAAGTATATTATTAATTAATAAGTTTAAATGAGTTTAATTAACGCCGATTTAAAAATAAAAAGAATTCGATATTATTATTATATCGTACGAAAGATTTAATAATTATTAGAATTCTTAGAAGAAGATATAGTATTCTTAATATAATTCTTAAATACTTTAATTTCCTCGGGACTTTTTAAGTTTTATTTATATTAACGGAAACTTTTAACCTCTTTTTTAAAAATTTTACTTATTACTTTTAATTATTTAATATATTAATTCGCCGACGTTAATTAATTCTATAAACTAGTAATTATAGTAAGGGTTTATCTATTAATTACTATCGTTTTATTCTATATTTTATATTACTAAATAATTCTTTTATTTATTAATCTATATTTATATTCTTCTCTAAGTATTTTATTACTATTTTAAATATATTAATATATAACTTATCTTATTTTTTATTAGAATAATTAAGGAATTTATTACTATTAATATAATTTTTTTAGAGTTTATAGTAATAAATTATTATTATATAATAGTTAATTCCGTAACGATTAATACAATAAAATATATAAAGAGGAGATTTACCTCGAATATAATTATTATTAAATTAATAGAAATAGACTTAGTAAAGAAGTTATAAAATATAGTAAATTACTATTATAATTAGTATTATATAGTCGCGCTAATAACGGACTAGTTATATTTATTAATATATTTATAACTAGAATAAATTAGTATAAATAAACTAATATTATTAATAAATAAAAAGTATTTATAAAGTTAGAAAAAAATCATATATAACGAGAGTATTATTTATATATTAGTTATAATACTAGAATACTATTATAGAGTTAAAATAATAATTTGTAAAAGAGGTTAAAAGAGTTACGAAAAGAGAAAATAAATAAACGAGCGAGTTTATTTTAATAATAAACCGTCGCGCTAAATATTTTAATATCGTTATATATTAATACGCGCCTCCGCTACGCTACCTCGCTTTTATAAATAGATACTACTATTATTATAATAATTATATTATTATTAATCTCCGAGTATTATATTAATATTATATTATTTATATATAATATTTCGCTACTAGTATTTATTATAATATAGTAGGAATATATAATAAGAGTAACTATTATTATTCTACTACTAATATTATAAATATTATAAAAACTAATACTATTTTATATTTAGTATTATAGGCTAGCGCTATAAGAATATTATTATTATAAAGACTCTTTTTCTTTATTTTCTTTATAGGGTTTATAGATTTTTAATAAGTTTCTTTTAAATATATTAAATATTATTATTTAATAATTAAACTTGAATTATAGTTATATATATATAGTTATCGCGGGTATATCTTTAGTTAATAAATTATTATTAAAGAAGTAATATCGCGTATAGGATAACTCTTTTCTCTTATTTTCTTAATAAAGTTTAAAAGTTTTTTAATAAATATTTTATATATATTTTAAAATATAATTTAAACTCCTAGGGACTAAGATTTAAAAAGAGATATAATTATTAAATTATAATATTATATACGTTGTTATATTACTTTTTATATAACCTCGATTCTAATTATCCTTATAACGTATATCGATATAACGTATACTAGTCTCGGATATATATAGTTTTTAATAATTATATATTAATTTAATATACTCTAAGTTTTAAATCTTTAGATATTAGTTTTTTAATTAAATCTATTTATTTATTTAAATCTCTAATCGTAATTATTTTATATTTTTTATATTATCTAAATCCGCTAGTTAAATACTAGTAAACGAATTTACTTTATAAAATACTAATATATATTTAAATTTCGGATATAATTACCTATATTTAAATATATAATAAAGAGTATAATGATTATATTTATTATTTTCAATATTTCCGTAAAGAGGACTAGGTTTTACTATATTTATATAAAGATTATAATATTCTAGTAAATAAACTCTATCGGCAAGTCCGGAAACCCCGATTTTTACGTATTTTGTACCGAAATTATATAAAATGCTGGAAATGCGTATCTGCTCATGTCCCGCATTCTAAGCACATTATGCACCGATTAAGCAGCGATATTGCACCGATTTAGCAACTTTTTTTTTTTTTTTTTTTGAACTTTAACTTTTTA